>Ga0209692_10000454_pt1 | contig 96581 bp, 82 predicted proteins | sample tdDd472_FD_187129 | JGI IMG/M metagenome (GOLD analysis project Ga0209692, IMG submission 187129) | Marine sediment microbial communities from the Atlantic coast under amendment with organic carbon and nitrate - tdDd47.2 (SPAdes)... | ecosystem: Environmental > Aquatic > Marine > Coastal >...
CCATAAGATAGGTTACCCCCGGATTGTACCCGTTCCGTCATAAAATACAGGGCCATGGCCTTAAATCAGTCGACGATAATTAAGGAATTATCAGTAGGTATTTTTTTATCGGTTGATGATAAATTGGTATTTCTTATAATGCAAATTGGCTGAACGTATGATTTTAAAGTGGACGAGGGAATTTTTATTATGATGGGAGTGTGGTAAAACAGTCCAATTTTAGCAAAATCTTATGATAAATAATTGGGGAAAATGTACGATGGTAATTTTGCGCGCTACAGGTAATTTTGCGCGCTACACTTGAGCCTGAAACGGCTTTGGCATGTTGCCTTGCGGTGTTTTTTGCAAGGCAAATGACAAACCGTTTTAGGTGATAAACCAACTGCCGAATCTGCCTGTGATTAGGAATACGGAATGGGAGAGCTTGCACGAAATTCATTTAAAAGTTCCAGTCTCAGCGGTTCTCTAACTGATGGTTACCCACTAAATCAAACAATTAAGCAGAATACTATACCTGATACTTATTAATTCACTTCTTGTCTAGTTCTGGGATTTTTCCATTCTTTATTAAGTCTATCCACTTATCTAATTTATCAGGATTTATTTCCCAAAACTTTTTACACAATTCCAAGTAATTTATTACAGTATCCAGTTCTCCAATACTTAATAGTTTTTCTGCTAGAGTTGTATCGGGGCCAAAAGAGTCTAGTTTTGGTGAACCAGGTGTTTTGCCAGCGTCTACTAGATGTATTTTGGCTTGCTCGATATTTCCTAACTGAAAAGCCATTTGACCTAATACAATATTTACATCATGAATCACATCACCGTCTGGTGCCCCTTCCTTATGATATTCTCGAATTACCTTTAATAAAATATTCGAATATTTAGAAACCTCATCTAGCATATTTGCCAATAAAGCTGTTTCAATTATTCGGACAAAATTGAGTATTTTTTGATTTCTATCACTAATACTAACTTCGTTTAATGCTAGTTCTAGCTGAGCAAGTGATTTAATAATATTTTTTCTTCTTGACTCATTATTTTTAGTATCTTTATCAAGATCATACACTCGTGAAAGATTCTCTACTACACTTGTATTGTCTGGCTCTAACTCTTTAGCTTTTAAAAGTAATTTTTCGGTTAAATTTTTATCAAACGGGAGGAAAAAGGTCGCAGCATTTTCAAAAATCTTGTAATTATCAGGATTGTCTTTAATACACTTTAACCATAATGGTTTTACATAGTTATAAATATTTTCATCAAAAGCAAATTCTGGCTGTAATTCAAAAAGTGGGGAACTAAAAATACCATTTTCAGAAAAATGTTGAATTAAATATACCAAATGTTCCTGATATGTTTTTTCACTTTCTTTTGATTCCGTTTCTAGTAATTTTTTCCTGTAGTATCCTAAAAGAACCAGACGGGAGCTCACTTTTTGCGGATCATCACCAATTTCTTTTTTATACTTTTTTATTTCCTCATTTGATAAATCCCAACCTTCAAGAAAATATAATTCACAATCCTCTTCGTTGATATCCACGTATAACCTCTCGTTTTATTAAAGGAATAAAAATTCTATAAATTTATTGCTCTAGGAAAATTTTAGCTTATTTAATCTAATATAAGTACGAGCAAAATTTAAAACTTATGCATTATTTATTCTAAAATTTAATAATCGTTTCCAAAAAATTAAAAATCAGCCTTCATCATAATTGTTATGCTACAAAGTGACTGGTGAATTATTATCAAGACAAGCCTGAGGCTCTTTTTTACATTTAGGAAGACAACGCTTTAGAATTTCAGCAGCTCTAATAACGCACGCTTTAAGCTCTGCTGACGTAGTTGCTTTTGAACATTCTTTATCTTTATAGTCTTTAAATCCTGCTCGACATTTTTGCACACAAGCTCCATCAATAGATGTTCCTGTATCGGCTGGAGAATTTGGTAATGTAGTGGGTTCGTTAAGATCAATATTCCCAGGAAACGGCCCTAAGCCAGGACGAGAGGGCCTGATTGTTGGCCTACCAATTGGCGGACCACCTATAACTCCTCCTCCACTTGGCCTTGAACCTGGAATACCACCTTCTAAAATAGGAGGCGATGCTACTAGCCTTAGACCATAAGGATCATAAAAGGTGACAGGATTGCCTTCTACATACGCATAAGTATTCATCCCCCCCGCCAATCCAATCGGGTCACTCGTGATGTAACGCCCTAAACTCGGGTCATAATACCTAAAATAATTGTAATATAACCCCGTCTCACTATCATAATACTGCCCCGGAAAACGGAAATTTAGTGTTACATTTTCCCCATTCCCATCCACATCCTCATTCACCGTCATACTTCCAAACGGAGCGTGAGTCGATGACCATACCACCTGTCCACTAGCATCGGTCAATAGCTTCGGTGTGTCAAGGTGGTCAGTATGAATATAATAGATTCCACCGGAAGTTGTGACCTGGTTAGCAGTGGGGACCAATTTAATGGCGTCGGCTATCACATAACCGTCGGCTACGTCGGTCAGACTGACCTGAGTTTGACCGGCAGTAAAATCATAACTGCCAATCAAGTTCCATTGGCCACCGTTTTGTTGTTGGTTTAAGGGGGTGGTGGTTTCACCATTGGCATGGTTCACGGTATAGGCGGCATTGCTGGCCCGGTTACTCCCGGCACTCCAACGGGCATAAAGGTTATAGTTACCGTCTTCTGGAATAGTGATGGTCCAATTGGCACTATTGGGCGGTGCCGTACTACTGACCACTTTAATCGCATCGGCAATCACATAACCATCGGCTTGGTCGGTGAGTGAAACTTGGGTGTTTCCAGCAATAAAGTCATAGGCACCAATCAGATTCCATTGACCACCGTTTTGTTGTTGATTGAGGTTAACGGTGGTTTCACCATTAGCATGGTTCACGGTATAGGTGGCATTGCTGGCACGGTTACTCCCGGCACTCCAACGGGCATAGAGGCTATAGTTGCCCTCCTCAGGAATAGTGATAGTCCAATTGGCACTATTGGGCGGTGCCGTACTACTGACCACTTTAATTGCATCGGCTATCACATAGCCATCAGCTACATCGGTCAGGCTGACTTGAGTTTGACCGGCGGTAAAATCATAGGCACCAATCAAATTCCATTGGCCACCATTTTGTTGTTGATTTAAGGTGGATGTAGTTTCCCCATTGGCATGGTTCACGGTATAGGCAGCATTGCTGGCACGATTACTCCCGGCACTCCAGCGGGCATAGATTTTGTAGTTGCCATCCTCGGGAATATCAACGGTCCAGTTAGCCTTATCGGGCGGGGCATTGACGGAAACCAGCTTAATCGCATCGGCTATTACATAACCGTCGGCCACATCGGTTAACTGAACGGTTGTCGTACCGGCCTCGAATGAGAAGGTGCCGATGGCATTCCATAAGCCGCCGTTTTGTTGTTGGTTTAAGGTTGCTGTGGTTTCCCCATTGGCATGGGTGACGCAATATTGGGCATTGGAGGCACGGTTACTGCCCGATGTCCAACGACCATAGATGGTATAGTCCCCGGCTTCGGGTACGTTTACTGCCCAGGTGGCGGTATTGGGCGCTGCATTGATGGGGACTATTTTTATCCCATCGGCAATCACGTAGGCATCAGCATTGTCGGACAGGCTTACACTGCTGGGACCGGCATTAAAGGTATAGGTGCCGAGTAAATTCCATTGTCCGCCCTGTTGTTGTTGATTGGCGGTGACCGTATCACTACCATTGGCATGAACGATGGTATACGGAGCATTGGAGGCGCGATTACTGCTGGCGGTCCAGCGGGCATACACATGATAGTCTCCGGCAATGCTAATATCCGCATGCCAGGTCAGGCTATTATTGCCACTACCGGCTGCCATATATTGGTAATTAGCACCTAAATAACCGCTGCTACTGGCGGAGTGATTCCAACTTCCGATTGTGGTGACACTGCTGTCGCTATTGTCCAGTTCCAGTCCATCGGGTGAAGCGCCATTGGCGGCATGAAATTGATAGTTAGCACCGTTAAAACCACTGACCGACGTGGAACTGGTCCAGCTACCGGTGGTACTAAAGGTAGCATCGCTATTGTCCACGACGATGCCATCGAGAGACGCGCCATTGGCTGCATGGTATTGATAGTTGGCGCCATTAAACCCACTGACCGAGGTGGAGGTGGTCCAATCGCCGGTGGTGCTAAAGGCGGCATCACTATTATCAATCACCATTCCATCAGGGGAAGCGCCATTGGCTTCGTGGTATTGATAATTTTCACCCTGGAAGCCTACGACTGAGGTGGAAGCGGTCCAGTCTCCGGTGGTGTTAAAGGCCACATCACTATTGTCAATCACCATGCCATCGGGAGATGCACCATTGGCTTCATGATATTGATAGTTTTCACCCTGGAAGCCTGCGACCGACGTGGAGGTCGTCCAGTTTCCCGATGTGCTAAAAGCCACATCACTATTATCGACCACTAAACCATCCGGTGAAGCGCCATTGGCCGCATGGAATTGATAGTTCTCCCCCTGAAAGCCCGCCACAGCGGTGGAAGTGTTCCAGTCACCAGTAACTACGGTACTGCTATCACTATTGTCCAATATCACTTCAGCAAGTGTAACCCCATCACCACCCTGTTGAACCAGGACCAAGCGCTGACCATTGAGGTAAATATATTCCCGTACTACCTCGCCTAAGGCATTATGCTCGGCAATCAGGTTGCCGTTGGTATCGTATAGGTAATGTGTTGTACTCTCTGCGGTGGCTTTTATGGCTCGTTGCCCGAAGGCATTATAGCGATAGTCAGCCAGAACTTGACCACCTTCTTGGACCTGAATTAAACGGTTATTATCACCATAGCTGAAAGTACGGGTATCGCTTTGGATCACATTTCCATTGGCATCGTAGCTGAGGATATCGGCCAAGCTACCGTTGATTTGATTAAGGTGGTTATTACTGCTGCCATAGAGATATTCCTGAACTTGACCGTTAATATCCAGGCTTAAACGATTACCGTCTGCATCATAGCTGTACAATAGGGTATTGATGGGACTTTGGGCTGAAGTTAAACGTGACAACGCATCATAGTTAAAGTCATGGCTGTTATCCGTCGCAATGACATCGGTGATTTGGGTGATATTGCCTACCGGATCAAAGCTGTAGTTAATATCAAGATGGGTGGCTTGAGTTTGGCCATCATCCCAAGTCACTTGTTGTTGTGTCATCTGATAGGCCAAGTCAAAGTCTTGGGTTAGCGTATGGCCGTTACCGTATTGCAGTTGTGTTAACCCGCCAAAGGGCAAATGCAAGGCATTATTCATCAGGGGGGTGACTTGCCCCTGATCGGTTAAATCCATTTGCTGAATTTGACCCAGAGCATTATAGGAATAACTCAGTGTTTTGCCACTGGGATAGGTCATACTGATAAGTTGACCAGCCGTATTGTAGGCAAATTGCGTGGTATAGGTTTGACCATCAATGACTTGGCTAACCGTATTTAAATCGCCTTGGGCGGTATAGCTATAGGCGGTGGTGCCAGAGCCGTCCTGGATGCTGGAGAGTTTACCAATTCCGTTATTGCCCTGATCATAGGTATAGGCAATATTGTAAGCACTATCCGGGTAGGTAATTTGAGTTAATCGGTTCAGTGCATCATAGGTATAGGTGGTGGTAATTCCCTTCGCATCGGTTTGACTGGAGAGGTTATCGGCACTGTCGTAAATATAAGTGGTCAAGCCCGTATCGGGACTGTCCTGACTGATGCGATTACCGTAGGCATCATAGGTGTAGCGGGTGACCAACCCTTTTGGATCGGTAACTTCAATCAGATTATCATCGCTGTCATAGCCGTATTGTGCGTGTTGATTGAGTGGGTCGGTTTGGGTAATCAGACGGTTTAAGGCATCATAGGCATTTTGAGTCGATTGATTTTTGGCATCGGTTATGGCGGTAAGGTTGCTATTGTTATCGTAACTGACTTTATCGCTATTACCCACGCCATTAATCGATTCCATCAGTCGTCCCATGGCATCAAAGAGTTGCTGTTGGTTATGAACCAATTGCCCGGAACTGTCTTGAATCTGTTGTGAGGTGGCATTACCGGCCAAATCGCGAGTATAAGTGATAGTATTGCCAAGCGTGTCTTCGATTTGTATTAAGCGACGCGCATCATCATATTGGTAATACAACCAACTGCCGTTGGGGGCGACCATACCGACTAAATTACCCACGGCATCATAGGTGTATTGAGTGGTCCGTCCGGCGACGCTACTTTCACTCAGATAGCCGTCATTGTTATACGCCACTTGGGTAATCAGACCATTGGCATCCTGCCATTGAATGGCGCGACCCTGAGCGTCATAACTCATCTCGGTACGATGGCCCAGGGCATTGATAATCGCACTGCGCTGACCCAGGGCATTGTATTCATAGGTGGTGATATCGGCCACATCGGTGCGGGAGCCATCGATGCTGGTCACCAGACCTAAGTCATTATAGGTGTATTGGGTGCTCTGGCTACTATAAACACTTTGGGAAACGGATAAGGCCAATAAGGACGCTGAAAGCAATAATGAAGGGTTCATGATTATTCTCCTTGTCCGTTAATAGGGTTGATGGTTTTATTGAGCAGCTTTCCTTGGGCGTTGTAGCTGTAACTAATAACCCGACTCGGCTCGCTGATTTGAACCGGTAAATTAAACGTATCGTGCCATTGCGTGGTAATGGTGCGGGCTTGTGGTGTTCCCGAGGCTTCGGTGCGACTGATTTCCTGATGTTTGTCGTTATAAGTATATGAAGTGGTATTGCCCTGCCAATCGGTTTTGGACTGTAATAAACCGTTATCGTAATAGCTATAGGCTTGATTGGCGGCGGCACAGTTGGCTGTGGCCACGCCTTCCACCGATGACAACCGTTTCATGCCACCGCTATTGTCGTAGTGGTAAATGGTGGTTTTATTTAAGGCCGAAGTCACGCTGGTTGAAACATCACCATTATAATCGAAGGTAGTTTTATCTGCTCCGCCGGCATGTACGCTTTCAATGGCCTGACCTTGTTCGTTATAGGTCCATGATGCATAACGTACGCCCTTTTCATCGGTAATGCCGGTGAGAGCAAAAGGTAGGTCAGCGTTTTCATAATGGTACTGTCGGGTGCGAATGGAAGCATCCGCATAGGTGGTGGTGACGTGGGTTGGATTGCCCTTACTATCATAGGTATACGCGATGGTTTTATTATCCGGGGTGGTGAGTTGACTCAGTTGCCCTTCACTATTATAGGCGAATTGTAAGCTACCACCTAAGCTATGGGTCACGCTTTCTAATTGCTCTTCAGCATTATAGGTCAGGGTTTGGTAAATACTAGCTGATTGTTCTAAACGAACTAACTGACCCTGGTTATTATAGTATTCACTATATTGGGGAGAAACATAGTAGCGCCAGCCTGTGTTCCCATCGACTAGGGTCACACTACTAATATTATCCTGTCCCAGGCTGGTCGAAACATAAATGTCGCTTTCGGGTTTAAAGATTTTATAACCCTGAGGAGAGTCAATAATGAGACGTGTCGTTGTCTCATACAGTTTAGATTGGTAATTGTGTCGCCATTGTTTATGACCGGCGACCGGTGGTTGTAGTTCTTCACTACCGCTGCCTTCAATGACGTTCCATAAGCGAGGCACAATGACCCACGGTTGAGGCTCATAACCTACCGGTTGTTCATAGCGTATCCATTGAGTTATGTTTATGTAACTCATATTTAAGATAATTTTACCACGTTCTTGCTGCCAAAAAATGTCACTTTCTTCGGCGCGATTACTACGGTAGTCTCGTTGGAAAAATAGGGGAAGTGGTCCTTTGCTCTGGTAGTCTGGAAACTCGATTTGGATTTTTTCGCCAGTGGATATCACAATGGGATTGCCGGCCTGGCATTCTTTAGGAGGTTCTTCGTCCTCGCGAGCAACACACTGACCAATATCCAAGTTTAAATCGGGTTTGGAGGGAGGACAATATTTTATACACTTACCTGTTTCCGGTTCCTTAGCGTAGGGAGCTTTGCAGATATCTTTACTGCAATCCACAAAATGAGGATAAAGGCGCCTCCAGTAAAAATTATAGACTCCATAACCTGTATCTGGTTCAACAAAAGAGTGACACCGATAGTCAGACCAGTCAACTTTATAAGATAGGCAAACCGATTGGGCTTCCCCGTTATAAAAACATTGTCTATCTGGAAGGCCATATGGATTGGCCCAAAGCGTTATTGGAAATACACTACCGATGAAGAGCATAGCGAGAAAAAAAGTGTTTTTTTTCTGCTCAAAGCAAAAATAAAACAGTTTATTAAAAACCTTAAGAATATTTTCTTTTTTTGCAGTATTTGCTTTTGAATAATTATTGCTCAAGCAATCTGCATTTAACAATGTATTCATAATCTGCCTCATTTATTCATTCACCTTCATTGTTTCGCAATGCTGTTTAAAAAAACACTGATTGACCTATATAAATAAAAGGCTTTCTTTATAGTAAAATTCCGTTACATAATAGAGTCTTACTCATCAAGAAAAAATACCTCAAAAAATATTGTTTTATAATGGCATTTGTTCTACATATCATTTAACAAATCCACACTTAAGACATAAATTATTTATAAGGGATAATATTTTTGTTTTTTTAAGTTAACACAAAAATAATATATTGTCTGTAGGGATTTTCTTACAAATAGATATTTTTTTATAATTTATTTGGGGTAGTTACCTCATAGCTACGTAAAGTGCCAACTTTTTATCTAGTCGGATAGGCGAGACCTGTTACCAGATCTCGCCCTCCTAAGAACTGTACGTGCGACTTTCACCGCATACAGCTCAAGCCTCTCAAAAACTTTGTGTGTTACCCAGCTACTTCTCATCTAAAACGCCGTAAATGGCGGATCAATCCAAGTATTCCTACTCACTTTCCGTTGCCTACGCCTTTCTAGGTAATCGGCATAGCTAGGGGAAAATGGGTTGGCATTACTTTTTATCTTAATATGGCGTTTGATTGGAATTCGAGCCATTTGAGATAATGATTGATGTGTTATTGAACCATTTACCACACTCAGTCCCTGGAATTCCCATTCTGGGGAGATTTTGGAGCGAAAGTACTTTCTGACAATCCATTTAGCACCCTTGTTTGGGTGTCGTCTTTTAGCCCTGTATAATGACTTAAAGATTTGACTGTCAACATATCCAAAGGTTTTTGAAGCAACACAGTGCTTGTAAAAGTTACCCCATCCTTTTAATTTGGGGTTGAGAATTTTTATCAAGTCCCCCGCTGCCATCGTGGGATGTTTCTTGATGATTGTTTTGATGTTCTTAATAAACGTTAGTACATTTTGCTTAGCTGGTTTAATCAGCAGCTCTTTCGAGACACCAGTAACAAATCTATAGGGTCAAATCTATAGGTTCAGAGTAATTTGATCAAATAAATGATGGCGAATTAACTAATTAAATAGGAGTATATTCAGTGTATTATGCGGATGCCGAACTTCTAACGTCAAAATTTTATTCAATTATTATTTTTTTAATTGATAAGCGGGAGGATTTGTCTTTTTAACCTTATTTTCGGGTAACTCACCTATCTGTCCACCATGTAATTGTCGAAACTCGTCCAGAAACTTCACAATTTCATATGGTTTCATTTTTTTACATTCATTTAAATACTCATCAGAAAAGTATTGAATCGCTTTATGTTTCATCAAGTTTTTCCAATGCTTTAATATCAATTAGATCTTGCTCTCTAGCCGATTTTCTTTTCATTTTTATCAGTTCGTCTTTGGATAAAACACAAATTTTCTGATTTTGAATTTCAATAATTTTAATTGATTGATTGGTTAAGTCAGAGGTGATGATAATATCAATTTGCTCTGTCGGATTTTGATGATTGACAAAATTCCATGCAATTAAATTTTTTTCTAAAATATAGGTATCTCTGTTCTTAAACAGATCGATTGACGTAATTGGAAGTCGAGGAATAAGTCCAAGCTCCGCCATGACTAGTTCTATTTTCTGTAAGTTTTCTAATTGCCATTCCGTAATGAAATCGATATCGACAGTCCCACGAATCGCACCATGCAAAGCAACTGCATGACCACCAACGATCGCGTATGGCACTTCAAATTCTTCTAACTTTTTTACAACATCAAATAGAAACATCTTTTTAACTGTGATAAGGCTATTGTCAATATTATAGCGTTATCCTTGTTAAACTGCATTGCCATATAATTTATAACTTATTCTCTTAAATAAATAATATTAAAAACCAACAAATACCTAAATTCATAAAAGCTAAAAATACCGCTGCTGACCCCATATCCTTGGCGCGACCAAAGTATTCATTAATATCTCCATCGAAGCGATCGACGAGTGCCTCAATGGCTGAGTTTAGAATTTCAGCAATTAAGATGATAAAGAGGCAGCCAATAAGGATTGCTTTTTCTAAGCCTGTTTCGCCAAAAACTAAGGCAATAGGAGTTAAGACTAGGCATAAAAACAATTCCTGCCGAAAAGCCGCCTCGTATTTAAAAGCGGCTTGAAAACCTTGCCAGGAATATCCTGCCGCATTAATAATCCGGGTCAGTCCGGTTACACCTGGTTTCATTGTTATTATTATTTAGGTTTACTTTTTCAATAAGGTTTATTTTTCAGCAAAATAATTGAGGTCTAATTCTCTTGCGGCTTTAACATCATCTAAACGTCGAACCGGCAAATTATAGGGCGCACCATGTAATAAGCTCGGATCATCATGTGCCTCTGCAAGAATCGTCTTCATGGCCTGAATAAATTCATCCAGGGTTTGTTTCGACTCTGTTTCGGTCGGTTCAATTAAAAAACATTCGGCCACTAAGAGGGGGAAATAAGTTGTCGGAGCATGAAAGCCATAATCCAATAGGCGCTTGGCAAAATCCATTGCATTGACACCGAGATTTTTAGCCTGAGCCTTGAGGGTTAAAATAAATTCATGACTAGCTCTACGTTTTGAAAAGGCAATATCAAAACCTTCTGCTGCTAATTGATGCATTAAATAATTGGCATTTAGGGTGGAAAACTCGGCGACGCGTTGCATACCTTCGCGGCCCAATAATAGAGCATAAATATAGGCCCGCATTAAAACGCCACTATTACCCATAAAGGCGGATAAACGACCAATGGATAAGGGGCGGTGTTTTTCATCTTCCCAATGATAGCCAGTTTCATTTTTAGCCACGATTGGCACTGGCATATAAGGCTCTAAACGTTCACTGACGCCAACGGGACCGGCACCGGGTCCACCTCCACCATGCGGGGTAGAAAAGGTTTTATGCAAATTCATATGGATCACATCAAAGCCCATATCTCCGGGTTTAACCTTACCCAAAATAGCATTTAAATTAGCACCGTCGTAATAAAGTAAACCACCTGCGGCATGAATAATGTCAGCAATTTCTTTAATCCGTTGTTCAAAAACACCTAAAGTAGAAGGGTTGGTTAACATGATCCCTGCTGTTTGTGGACCAACGGCCAACTTTAGGGCTTCAATATCAACATCGCCATTTTTATTGGTGGGAATTTCTTTCACCTTATAGCCACACATCACAGCCGTGGCGGGATTAGTACCATGAGCGGCATCTGGAACAATAATTTCAGTCCGTTGGCTGTCTTGCCGTTGTTCATGATAGGCCCGAATCATCGCTACACCAGCAAATTCACCTTGTGCGCCAGCCATCGGTGTTAAAGATACGGATTGCATACCAGTGACTTCTTTCAAAATTTCTTGCAAATCGTACATACTAGCCAGAAAACCCTGACTCAAACGTTCCGGACTATAGGGATGGCGACCTTTTACTTCGGGCAAAAGTGCTAAACTATTACAAATCCGCGGATTGTATTTCATGGTACATGAACCGAGCGGATAAAAATGTGTATCAATAGAAAAGTTTTTCTGCGATAAGCCCGTATAATGACGGATAACCTGCAATTCACTGACTTCAGGTAACGATGCAGCTTGTTTGCGCAATAAATGGGCTGGCAGAGTTTCGGCTAATTGTTCATTGTTTTTTAGTTCTCCGGATACCAGACTATTGCTGGTTCGTCCGGGCGTGGAATAATCAAAAATCAGTTTATTATCATTCATAGTTTTTAGCCCAACTCTTCTAAAATCGCTTTAAAATCGCTCAGGTAATTATTTAACTCTTCTTCACTGCGATTTTCAGTGGCACAGATCATCAGGGCCTCTCCCAATTCAGGATATTGAGCCCCCAGATCATAGCCTGCAATGGTGTTCTTTTGCGCCATTTTATCTAAGAAAATCTCAACTTTAACGGGTAGTCGTAATACGACTTCATGGAAATGGGAGGATGAAAAGAGGACTTCCACGCCATCCAGTGCAGCGAGCTTTTGTTTTAAAGCTCGGGTATTAAAATAGCATTGTTGGGCCACTTGAGTAATACCGGCTTTGCCCATTAAGGCCATATAAATGGTAGCCGCTGTCGCCATTAATCCTTGATTAGTACAGATATTAGAGGTCGCTTTCGAGCGCCGAATATGTTGTTCTCGCGCTTGTAAGGTTAAGGCAAACCCTTTTTTACCATCCAAATCATTGGTACGACCAATTAAACGACCGGGAAGTTGGCGCACAATACCCATTTTACAGGCCATAAATCCAAAATAAGGTCCGCCAGATGCTAAAGGAATGCCTAAGGGTTGTCCTTCTCCCACGACGATATCCGCACCACTTTCACCCCAATTCCCAGGAGCTTCGAAGATCCCCAAAGCCATGGGATTAACTAAGGCAATTACCAGCGCTCCCTGTTGATGTGCCCAATCGGTTAATTGATGGACCTCTTCGATTTGGCCGAAAAAGTTGGGCAAGGGAATCACTAAGGCGGCAAACTTTTCATTTTCCGGCAAGTTATTTTGACTATCGATGCTGCCATTTTGCTTATCATAGGCAATACTTTCGATTTCAATGCCTTGATTATGAACAATACTATGAACGACTTGTCGATAAACGGGTGACACCGAGTCCGGTATTAGCACTTTTTTTGATTTTGCCTTTCGATTAGCACGAACCGACATCAAAACGGCTTCTGCCAATCCAGAGGCTCCATCATATAAAGAAGCATTCGCCACATCCATCGCGGTCAAGGCGGCAATCATGGTTTGAAATTCATAAACCACTTGCAAAGTCCCTTGGCTGGCTTCAGCCTGATAAGGCGTATAGGCCGAATAAAATTCACCCCGTGTGACAATATCCCAAATCGCCGCAGGAATATAATGGTCGTAGGCTCCCGCTCCGACAAAACAAGTCGGAGTACCATCCACTGCTGCACGAGCACTCATGGTTTTAGTCACGTCTCGTTCCGATAGACCGGGGCGAATCCCATCGATATCTTGGCAACGCAGGTTATCAGGAATTTCGTCAAACAGCTCATCAATACTGTCCACCTTTATGGCCGACAGCATGGCTTGAATTTCTTCTTCAGTATGAGGGATAAATGCCATAATGCCTTATTCTTCTTCGTCGTCTTCGAGAGATTCTTGATATTCTTCAGCGCTCAATAGTTTATCCAATTCTTCTGGGGTACTGGGCTGCATACGAAATAACCAACCTTCATGATAAGGTTCGCTATTGACCAACTCCGGTGAATCTTCCAATTCTGCATTGATAGCTACAATTTCGCCGGTAATGGGAGCATAAATATCTGATGCGGCTTTAACCGACTCAACTACGCCGCATTCCTCAGTGGCATCATATTCATTGGCCACTTCTGGTAATTCGATAAACACCATATCACCCAAAGCTTCTTGTGCATGTTCGGTAATACCAATGGTCACCGTGCCGTCGTCTTCGGTACGTATCCACTCATGTGATGCGGTATACTTTAATTCATGTGGTATTTGGCTCATTTTAACTCCCTATCAATATTTCACCTTGCCTGACAAAAGGTAATTTGACAACCTTCGCAGGTATTTGTTTGTTTCTAATTACGACACTACAAGTCTCACTTGCGTCACTTGGTACACGAGCAAATGCAATGGATCGCTCCATTGTGGGGGAAAAACCACCACTGGTAATAACACCTTTTCCGCCATTTTCAAAAATAACATCCTGGTGCGCTCGCAAAATACCTTTACCTGCTAATAATAAACCGACCAATTTATTTTTTATAGTAGAATTTTTCTGTTCTAACAAACGCGCTCGTCCGGTAAAGTGGCGTTGTTCATCGGAAAAATCAAGAGTCCATCCCAAACCACTTTCTAATGGTGAGGTGGTTTCATCCATATCACTTCCATATAGATTCATACCGGCCTCTAAACGTAAGGTATCCCGAGCTCCCAAACCACAAGGCAGACAGCCTTGTGTAAGCAGGTCCTGCCATAATTTACTAGCCTGTTCCACGGGACAAATAATTTCATATCCGTCCTCCCCAGTGTAACCGGTTCGTGCGACAAATAAATCACCACTAATTTTCGCATTAAAGGGTTTTAATTGTAATTCTGTACCGATGACTTTATCGGCTTTGACTCTAGCCTGAGGACCTTGCACGGCAATCATAGCTAAATCATTACGTTCTTGAATATCAACAGCTAAATTGTTTACATGAGTTTTAAACCAGGCAATATCTTTTTCACGTGTAGCCGCATTAACAACTAGCCTAAACCAATCCGGAGACATTGCATAAACAATCAGATCATCAATGACACCGGCATTTTCATTTAATAAGCAGGTATATAAGGCTTTGCCAGGATGGGCTACAATTTTTGCGACATCATTAGCCAACATCTGACGTAAATAGTCGACCACTTCTCGACCTTTCATGTCGATAATGGTCATATGGCTAACATCAAAAATTCCCGCGTCTTGACGCACCTGATGATGCTCAGCAATTTGGGAACCATAATTGATGGGCATCGACCAACCACCAAAATCAACCATTTTTGCTTTCGCCAATAAGTGTTGTTCGTATAGAGGAGTCTGTTTACTCATTTTATTTCCTTTACTAGGGCATTTATTAAAAGGGTTTAGACATGCTAAAACCAATGCCATACATATTGGCTAACCCGATCTTTTAATTTACCAATAATAAAATCGTGCACTACCAGGGGAACCCGATTACTTCGGGCACTGCGAATAATTTCTTTATTTTGCGTAAAAATATTTTGTAAAGAATTATTGGAAACACCGCCTAAACGCATTTTTACCCATACCTGCGGAATATATAGGGTAGAAATTCGATATCGCTCTAAAAAACGCATCATTAATTCAATATCGTTTCCCATGTGATAATTCAGATCAAATTTTCCAAATTCTTCATAGATTTTGCGTTTGACATAAAAAGTGGGATGAGGAGGCGACCAACCATCCGAAAAAGATTCCACCGAAAATGGCGACGATTGCCAAAAACGGACCACTTTATCCAAATCATTTGGCCGCACATAGACCAAATCTGAAAAGCAGGAATCCAGAGACTCGTCTTGCATTACTCGTGCGACATTGCTCAAAACTTGTGGACTAGCAAGCACATCATCGGCATTAATAAATCCAATGACATCTCCAGACGCTAAATCAATGCCTTTATTCATAGCATAATAAATACCATCATCTGGCTCAGTTATAATGTGAGATATATTATTTTGATGAGATTTTAATATTTCCACCGTCCCATCATTAGAAGCACCATCAACAACAATATATTCCACGTTAGGATAATCTTGTCCTTTGACTGATAAAATCGTATCTTCAATGGTTTCCTTATTATTGTATGAAACAGTGATTATAGATATTTTTAATTCGCTCATTTGGGTCAGCAATTAATTAGATACTAAATTGATATAGAATAAGAGAATAATATGACCAAATTAAAAAAAAGCAAATAAAAATATCCCACTATCACAAAAAAGTGTATTTAGGTAATAGCAATCATTTGTTTTCAAAAATGATAATAATTTGTATTTACAATCTGTTTATCCCTATGTATTATATGTTCATTATTCAAGTCAACGAAGGGATAAATAGATGAATCTATCTAAATTATTAATATCTAGTGCCGCTCTTTTAAGCATTTCTATTAGTGCTTTAGCCGCTGAAGTCAACTTATATTCAGCCCGTAAAGAAGCTTTAATCAAACCTGCTTTGGAAAATTTTAGCAAACAAACAGGTATTAAAGTGAATCTAGTGACAGGCAAAGCCGATGCATTACTAAAGCGTTTAGAGTCTGAAGGAAAAAATACACCTGCCGATTTATTTATTACCACCGATGCAGGTCGTTTATACCGCGCCAAATCAGCAGGCGTCCTACAAAGCGTTAAATCCGATTCATTAAATGCTGCTATTCCAGCCAGCTATAGAGATCCAGAAGGATACTGGTATGGTTTATCCCTGCGTGCACGTCCCATTTTTTATGTTAAGGGAGTCGTTGATCCAAAAGGATTGAGTAGCTATGAAGATTTGGCTAGCGAGCAATTCAAAGGAAAAATCTGTATCCGCTCCTCTAGCAATATTTACAATCAATCCCTAGTTGCTTCAATGATTGAAGCTATCGGTGCCGAAAAAACCCAAGCATGGGCGAATAAATTTGTACAAAACTTAGCTCGCAAACCAAAAGGCGGCGATCGGGATCAAATTAAAGCAGCAGCAGCAGGTCAATGCGATTTAGCTATCGCTAATACTTATTACTTTGGTAAAATGCTGGCTGGTAAAAAGGCCGATCAGAAAAAAGCTGCCATGGCAGTAAATATTTTTTGGCCAAACCAAGAAGATCGTGGTACCCATGTTAATATTAGCGGTGCTGGTGTAACCAAATATGCTAAAAACAAAGATAACGCTGTCCGCTTAATTGAATTTTTAAGCAGTAAAGAAAGTCAACGTTGGTATGCTGATATAAACTTTGAATACCCAGTTCGTGAAGATGTAGCTCCAAGCAAACTATTAAGCCAATGGGGTACATTTAAAGCTGATAGCATAAACTTAGACGTATTAGGCAAAAACAATGCTGATGCCGTGCGTATTATGGACCGTGCTGGCTGGAAATAATTGCATGGAAAAAGAGAATTTTGCAAAAACACGAGCCCTATTATTGTCCATAAATAGACAGGTTAATTAAATGTTTTTGCAACTTTCTCGTAAGGTTAATTTTTGGCAAGTTAGCGTTGTCGGGATAGCCTTATTATTCAGTATTCCCCTATTTACAGTAGCCATTTCCATTTTTAGTGGTGCTGGAGATAACTGGGGCCACTTAATTGAAAGTGTTATGGGGGATTATGTTACTAATTCCCTAATGTTAATGTTTGGCGTTGGAGTAGGAACGCTTATTATCGGAGTCAGTACAGCCTGGCTCACCAGCGTGTGTGACTTCCCTGGCCGAAAAATATTTCAATGGGCTCTTCTAATGCCCATGGCAATTCCCGCTTATATTATCGCCTATACCTACACCGGTATGCTTGATTTTGCAGGTCCGGTACAAACTTTTATTCGAGAATTTTTCTCACTTGGCCCGCGCGATTATTGGTTTCCGGAAGTTCGTTCGTTAACCGGTGCTATGCTCATGTTATCACTCGTTCTATATCCTTATGTTTACTTACTCAGTCGAGCCGCCTTTTTAGAACAATCGACCATCTCATTAGAGGCAAGTCGCAGTCTAGGTTATGGGATCTGGAAAAGCTTTTTTTATGTCGCCCTGCCCTTAGCTCGCCCAGCAATTATTGCCGGACTCACTTTAGCATTAATGGAAACATTGGCCGATTATGGAACGGTACAATATTTCGGTGTCAGTACTTTTACAACGGGAATATTCAGAACCTGGTTCGGCCTAGCTGATGAACGCTCTGCCACCCAACTTGCGGCAGTATTATTAGTGTTTGTTTTTGTCTTGATTATTTTAGAAAAATACTCACGTCGCCAGGCTAAATTTCACCAACAACACGCCAAACAAATGCATAAACATCGGCTGGAGCTAACGGGAAGCAGAGCTTTACTGGCCTTTTTTATCTGTTTCATGCCCTTGCTATTTGGTTTCCTACTACCTTTTGCCCAACTCTCTGTTTGGAGTTATGAGACCGCTGCCGATGTCATTGACGACGACTTTATTTTGTTGGTTTGGAATAGTTTAACATTGGCCGCCAGTACTGCCATTTTAGCCGTATTATTAGCCTTATTATTGGCCTATGGCAAACGGCTCTACCCGCATCGATTGATTCGTAGTGCAACCCGAATTGCAGCTATGGGCTATGCCATTCCAGGTACCGTCATTGCCATTGGTATCGTGTTACCCTTTGCTTGGTTGGACAATACCATTGATGATTATTTTCGTAGTTACTGGGATTTTTCTACGGGACTATTGTTATCCGGAACCTTATTTGCCTTAGTTTTTTCCTATTTAGTCCGGTTTTTAGCCGTTTCATTTGGTACGGTTGAATCGGCCCTTGAAAAAATAAAACCCTCTCTGGATAATGCTGCAAGAACTTTGGGGAAAAATTCCTTACAAACGCTATATCAAATCCACTTACCTTTAATGAAAACAGGCTTACTCACCGCAGTATTATTGGTTTTTGTTGATGTACTAAAAGAATTACCTGCAACACTCTTATTGCGTCCGTTTAATTTTAATACCTTAGCCGTAAAAGCCTATGAACTCGCCGCTGATGAACGCTTAGAAGATGCAGCAAGTGCCTCCATTATGATTGTTTTAACCGGTTTGATTCCGGTATTATTACTCTCTTATTCAATTTCCAGAAACAAAAAAGCTGGCGAATAATTATGTCTGAAAACATCCTATTAACTGTTAATCAACTGCATATTAGTTTTGAATCCAATATCATCATCAACAATTTGGATATGAGTCTAAACAGAGGTGAAATTGGTTGTTTATTAGGTGCTAGCGGATGTGGTAAAACGACCTTATTACGTGTTATAGCCGGTTTTGAAAAGGCTCAACAAGGTTCGGTACAATTAAATGGTAGTCTATTGAGTGCTGCCAAACATTTTGTCGAACCTGAAAAGCGCGGCATAGGTATGGTTTTTCAGGATTTTGCTTTATTTCCTCACCTTAATATTGAAAAAAATGTCGCCTTTGGTTTGGATGGGTTTTCTCCTCAGGAAAAACAACAACGTATTGCAGAAATGCTGGAACTCGTTGGACTATCTGAAATGCGTAAACGCTATCCTCATCAATTATCCGGAGGACAGCAACAGCGAGTCGCGTTAGCTCGTGCCCTAGCACCTCAACCTAAATTATTGCTCTTGGATGAACCTTTTTCGAGTTTGGATGTGGAATTACGCGAACAATTGGCGGTTGATTTAAGGGAAATTTTAAAAAAACAGCAAATCACTGCCTTGATGGTGACTCATGACCAACAGGAAGCCTTTGCAGTTGCCGATCAAGTTGGCCTTATGCACCAAGGAGAGATTGTCCAATGGAGTTCTCCTTATGAGTTATACCATAAACCTGCAACCGACTACGTGGCCGGATTTATCGGTAAAGGCACAATTATACCGGGGGTGATGAAATCCAACAAGCGTATCGAAACGGCACTTGGAGTCATACAAGGGACAGCAGAAAATGTTCCCAGTTATTGTACTCAGGAAGGCTGTGTGGTTAATCTATTAATCCGACCAGATGATGTCATTCACGACGATGCCAGTGACACACAATTAGAAATCATTGGCAAAGTATTTCGGGGAAGTGAATTTTTTTACACCCTAAAAGTTGATGAATATCACGAACTTCTATGCAGCGCCCCAAGCCACCATAACCATGCCTTACATTCATATATAGGCATTCGGCTAGATGTTGAACATTTAATTGTATTAGGCACACCTGAAAAACTTTCATAAAAACCTTGAATTTAATAAGACAGTCAGCTAGATCTAATAGCAATAATAATTTTAACAATTTGATGCCAAGGAATATGAAGATGAATAATAAGATAACAGGAAGTCTATTGGCAATTTTAACAACTTTATTTGCCGGGATGGATATAGGCTTTGCCGATGAATTTCCTCCATCTCATATGTGTTTTGAACCTGAACAACCACTATTTTTAGCTTCACAACGGCATCAACAGCGATATCAAGAAGATTCTCAACGCTTTGACGTTTGTATGAAAAAATTTATTGCCGATCAATACGAATCTATTAAGATGCATGAAGCGGCGGCTAAACAAGCCAAAACTGAGTGGGAGAAATTTTTTAATCAGAAGTAGCCCAATACCAACTTAGCTAAATATTGTTAAGAAAGATATTTGGCTAATTTAGGTAATTCTTGATTATCTCCCAAGGCTTGTTTAATAAAAAAAGACCGAGCCGTTGATGAATTTCCAGCCATTTTTAGACCAAAATTTCGAACCCCCTTAAGGAATAGGTTGTCATTACTAAAGAGTCGCTTAAACATGTCCATTGCCGCTAGCATACTCACATTTCCCCCTTTTCGTTGCCGTTCATATTTTCTCAATACCGAAAAAGAACCCATATTTTTATGCTTATTATTAGCCTCTAATAACACTTCAGCCAAAGCCGCTGCATCTAATAGACCGAGGTTAACCCCTTGTCCGGCCAAAGGGTGGACCGTATGAGCGGCATCACCAATTAAGGCTAGATTATTTTGGATATATTGTTTGGCATGACGAAGGCGCAGCGGAAATCCGGCTTTATCCGAGACGATAGAGATCCTTCCCAGAACACTGCCAAAGGTCAATTGTAATTCTTCATTAAACTTTTGTTCCGAAAGTGAGGTTAAAAATTCAGCGTGTTGCGGAGAAGTTGACCAGACAATTGCACTATAATTCTGTTGTAACGGTAAAAAAGCTAATGGACCGGTGGGCATGAATTGTTGCCAACAGGTATTACGATGCGATTCTGAAGTTTTAACTACCGCCACAACCGCGGTTTGTTCATAATCCCAGCTATTCAATTCAATATTGGCTTGCTTACGCACCCAAGAATTAGCACCATCAGCCCCAACGATCAAATTAGCATGAATGATATTATTATTGGAATCGATAATTTGCACCCCATCACTATCAAAATGTAATTGCTGGGATTGGAATGGGTAAAGAAATTCAATATTATCAAAATCAATCAGACGTTGTTGCAAAGCTTTTTGGATAATCCGATTTTCAATAATATGTCCTAAATCTTCTGCACCCACTTCAGCGCTATCAAAGTGAATTTGACCATCTCCAGTCATATCCCAGACACTCATTTCATGATAACTGCAAGCTCCCTCATCGAGCATCTGCTGCCACACATTTAAGTTTTGAAAGATACGTTGAGAGGCATGAGTAATCGCACTGACTCGAATATCATGCTCAGTTTTCCAATTGTAATCCGGCTCTTTGGCCTCTAAAACAGCAACTTTCAGGCTACTATCACCCAAAGCACAAGCCAACGCAGCTCCAACCATGCCACCACCGACAATCACAATATCAAAATCTTTTTTTTTCACGCCGCTATTATTCCCTTATCCATGCTCGATTTACTTAACAATACCCATTCCTAACTTTCAATTCTTAATTGCATTATTCCCATACCCATCGCTTGCCGAGCAATTTTGTGTTTAAGCGGCAATACAATATCTGCCATTATCAAACCCAAATTTCTACTAGGTGTCCAGGGAAATCGCTCATTGGAAAAAATCTTAATGAGGTTATTGGTAATTTTTCCAACCCTTTCTATATCGGGTTCCCGTAATTCCCAATACTGTTCAATCAAACTTTGTTCAAATAAAAATTGGCCATCATTGGTTTGAATATTTTTTTCAATTAAATCGGCTAATACAGCGATATCACGCAAGCCTAAGTTAAATCCTTGTCCCGCAACGGGATGGATACTATGTGCAGCATTACCAACAAAAACTAATCCCGGACACTTTTTGGCAACATCGGGATCGAGCTTCATTAAACTTAGAGGATAAGTAAAACGCTTACCGGTGCGAGTAATATTACCCAATCGATAACTAAATTGTTGTTGTAATTGAGTTAAAAATTCGTCATCACTTAGACCTAAAACTTCGTCAACTTGTTCTTCTTTAACTGTCCAGACCAATGAACATCGCCCTTTAGTCAGAGGTAACATGGCTAATGGTCCAGAAGGGGTAAAGCGTTCATAAGCAATATTATTATGAGGAAATTGAGTTTCTACATTGGCGATAATTGCAGTTTGTTGATAGTTATTAATTTGTGGGGGGATATCTAAAAAGCTGTGTCCAAATGATTTAGCACCGTCGGCTGCAATGACCAATGAAGTGGTTAAATGCTTGGTCTTGTTTCGGTATTCCAATTCTAAATTAGCTTGACCATGTTCATACAGCATATGTTTGAGTCGAGCCGGGCAATATATGCTTATATTTTTTTGTTCTGAAACCTGTTTCGTGAGTACTTCTCCCAGAGCACGGCTTTCAACCACATATCCCAAGGCAGCAACATTTTCTTGTAAATGGTTTAAACGGGTAACCCCCATTTTCCCTTGATCCGAAATATGAATATCGAGTATTTCAGCTAAAACGTCCGAATTTCCTTTATTGTTCGAAGGTTTTTCGAGTAAAGACCAGGCGTTCATTTTTTGAAAGATTTTTTTAGAACTCCAAGATAAGGCGATACAGCGATCATCAAAACTTGCTTGCTGTTTTTTTTGATAGGAGTTTTTTTCCAAAATGGCAATCTTCAAACCACTTTGAGCCAATAGCAAAGCCATACTGCTCCCGGCCATTCCTCCACCAACGATGACAATATCAAAATATGACTTGCTCATACGCCACTTGCCATTAATTGCTCAATATCATTAATTGATTTAGGCATATCTTTAGTTAAAATTTCATAACCTTTTTGGGTAACCAGCACATCATCTTCAATTCGAATACCGATATTCCACCATTTTTTATCAACATCATTATGCTTGGCGACATACAATCCAGGTTCTACCGTCAAAACCATTCCGGCTTGAAACTCTCGCCATTCGCCATCGACTTTATAATCACCCACATCATGCACATCTAGGCCTAACCAATGTCCCGTTTTGTGCATAAAAAATTGTTTATACGCTTCATCGGCAATAAGCTGCTCCACATCACCAGACAATAAGCCCAATTCCACCAGACCTGCGGTTAAAACCTCTATTACCGCCTCATGCGGTTCATTCCAACGATTACCGGGTTTTATCTGCTCAAATGCCGCGATTTGGGCGTCTAAAACTAATTGATATAATTGCGCTTGCGGTTTGGAAAATTTGCCATTAACAGGAAAGGTCCGAGTAATATCCGACGCGTATCCCTGATATTCCACACCCGCATCAATGAGGACCAAATCGCCATTTTTTAATTTGCTATCATTTTCGGTGTAATGTAGGGTGCAGGCATTTTTCCCTCCACCGACAATACTGGGATAGGCATCATTACGGCAACCATTTTTATAAAATTCATGGATAATTTCGCCTTCTAAATGATATTCATATTGTCCGGGTTGGCAGAATTTCATGGCGCGTTTATGCGCACTAATGGATATTTTTGCTGCCGTTTTCATCCATTTTATTTCTTGAGGTGATTTAATCAATCGCTGCTCGTGAATCAAATATTCTAAACAGATAAACTCCTTGGGAACGGTCATGCCTTGACGCGCTTTCTGACGCATTCCATTAATCCATTCCAATAAGCGGTCATCAAATTCTTGATTCAGCCCCATGCTATAATAAATGCGATTTTTGTTTTCTAATAAACCCGGTAACACGTCATCTAACTGATTAATTGAATAAGCTTCATCTGCCCCGTAAACCTGTTGTGCCCCTTCTTGTCCCTGACGAAAACCATGCCATATTTCTTTGTCTTTATCTTTTTCTCGACAAAACAGGATATAGTCTCCCTGGCTACGACCGGGAACTAGGACTAATAAAGCTTCGGGCTCCCAAAATCCAGTTAAATACAGGAAATCGCTATCGGGTCGAAAAGGATAGGTCACATCATTATTACGCACCGCTTCATGGGAAGTAGGCAAAATAATAATACTATCGCGAGAAACACTATCAATAAGTTGTTGACGTCGTTTGGCAAATTCTTTAGATATTTTCATAAATTAGACAATAACAAAATTAGTTTTATATTTTGTGCTGGTTATTATAACGGCACTAATGAATCGAATCTTCTACTCCAGTCACATCAATCGGAGTGGTTTGTGTAATCGGGTTTAACTCTTCAAAAACCAACAATACCCCGACCCGTACATATTCGATCAATTCAAATAATGCACGCTCATCTTCGTCGTCATCAGACAGTTCATATTCCTCGGCATTACTAATTTGCAATAAATCTTGCATAAACTCCTGAACTTGTTCCGAGTTTTTAGAAAAATCCTCATTATGGCTCAGTCCAAGTCCATACAAGAAACCTTGCACCCAAATGGAAAAGTCTTCTAAACGTTCATCAAGACTAGCATGTTCCTCAATTGCCAGTTTAAAATCCAACTCACTAGCCGATAAACCATTTAAAGTAGCACCGAAAAATTCATCCACGACGCCAATGGCTTCTTGGGCCAACATATCGCTGTCATCGACATTTAAGTCTAAGAGTGACAGCCATAACCACTTTTTCTTTTTTTGCTCACTAGAACTGCCGCACAAGATCCCCGTAAATAAGCCATGGGCTTCGGGTACTGAAGAACTCATCCCAACCTTTTGTAAATAAGGTCTTAAGGATTCACTTACCTGATTATCGCTAAAATCTAAGCTCATAAAAGCCACTCAATAATAAAAAAAGGAATTATACCGTGTAATCCATTGACCCAGTCAAGATCAAACTTTAATATAAGGCATTTATCCTATAAAATTAGTAGAACTGTCCGCAAAACAAAAGGCTGTTATGGAAAACTCGAATCAAACTGAAATAGAAATAGAAAAGCTCGAGTCACAGGTCGACGTATTGATTCGTCTGGTAAAACAGTTAAAAGAAGAAAATTCTAGCTTACGCAGTCAACAATCTTCACTCCAACATGAACGATCACGGTTGGTCGAGAAAAATGAAGCGGCAAAAACCCGTGTTGAAGCCATGATCTCCCGATTAAAAGCCCTGGAGTCAAATGCATGAGCAAAGCGTCTAAAAACACCTGTTCTGTTACTATTCTAGAGAAAGAATACAATATCCATTGCAACGAATCCGAGCGCAATGAATTGATGCGCTCAGTAGAATTATTGAATAATAAAATCAATGAAATTCGCGGTACTGGTAAAGTCGTCGGTAGTGAACGCATTGCGATAATGGCTGCCTTAAATCTGGCTCATGATTTAATTGAACACCCCGTTCCAGAAGTTGATGATACGGACATTATGCAACGAGTCCAAAAAATGAATACAAAAATAGAAACAGCTTTAGCCAAACATCAACAAATTGAATTGACTTAACGCTCAAAAATTCCATGCAAAAGATAAGAAGAGGCCAATATTTGATTGGCATAAGCTGATTCAAACTCACTACGCGACATCGGTTTTGACGGAAGTGAAATGGTTTCATTCAGAGCATAAACTCGCCAATAGTAATTATGTAAGCCTTGGCCAGGTGGCGGGCAAGGACCATCATAAGCATTATTATTATTGTGATTTAAACCAAAACTAGCACCACTCGGTAAACTATTACTAGTTATCCCTTCCGCTATAGTATAAGTAGTTGCTGGAATATTAAATAAATTCATATGTACCCAGGTAAACCCTGCCACGGGAACCGCATCTGGATCATCCATAATAATGGCATAACTTACCGTCCCCTCTGGTCCAGGAGTCCAGGTTAAGGCTGGAGACAAACTAGCTCCCTCGCAAGAATAATTTACAGGGATTTTATCTTGATTGAAAAAACTAGCGCTCAATAGAGTGGGACTGCCATCTACCCCTTGGGATTGAGCACAAGACAGGCAGATAATATCCGCCTGTAAGAGCTCAAACGAGAGCGGACTATCCGAGACTAATTGCAAGCTGGCATCATATAAGTTATCCCCTACCATTACTTGATTAATTGTTAGGGTATTATTTGAAAAGGCAGCACTGACAGCATTACTCAAAACCTCGCCAAAAATAGGACTAAGTAGCTGAAACTGTAATGGATTTGAATTCGTCACTAAATCCAAGTTAACGGCATACATCTTATCCCCAACACTAACGCTAGGAATAGTCAGTTGATTATTATTAAAAACGACGGTATCAGCAAATAAATTATTTGCCAAAATTAGTGACAATAAAACCGCTTGAACAAATTTCGTCATAATCCACCCCAATGTAATTTTTCTAGATTTATTTATTCATTTTGTCCCGTAAATCCGCAAACGGATTATTGGTAGCCGCTTCCGTTGAACTCTCAGCATTCATTTCACCATATTGTTCAAAATCTCTTAGCTTTTGATGTTCCCGATCATGACAATAAATACAAAGGTTTTCCCAATTGCTTCCATCTGCTGGATTATTACTATGATTATGATCAATATGATGAACGGTGAGCAGATGCAAATTCTCACGAGTAAACTCTTTACCACAACGACCACAGATCCAGGGATGAATTTTCAATGACTGTTCACGATATCCCTTTTCTCGTTCATTGATGGATTGTTTAGCACTAGCCACAATTTTATCTAACTTATCAGTGGATGGTTTTTTCTTTTTAATCAAACGTCTTCCGACCATAACAAAATACTCTATTACTAAATGATACGATGTATTAATGTAAGCATTTTTTTGATAATGCTAAAATAACTATAACTTGTTTAAAATCACTTTTCATTACGAGGCTGTTATTTTTTATGAAAATTTTAGTAAAAAGCATACTCTACCTAAGCATATTATCCTAAAAAACTGAGTAAAGAAGAACTGGAACAAATCCAACCCTTATTTATAAGCACTGATCCTGGTAGAGACTCACCCGATCGCTTGGCCGAATATGTGAAGTTTTTTCATCCCAAATTTATTGGATTAAGTGCAACCCCAGATGATCTTGACCCGGTGGTACAGCAATACGGAGCTTTTTATGAAAAAGTCAGTTACTCCAATTCTGCTATGTTATACGGAATTGAGCATACCTCGGAAGTTTATATTATTGGGAGGGACTGTAGGTTAAAGCAAATTTTGCCTCATGCAACACCCGTAGACAAAGTGGTTCAGGCATTACGTGAGGCATTAGTCCAATAAAACACGCTGCAAAATTACTAAAGAACGATATAAAATTGCTCGCGAGTCCTTAAAGTTGGCGGTCGACACTAAAATCTTTTCGCGCTGATGTGATAGTTATGGAGAACCCTGCTATCACGTCTACTAAGGACATCATCATAATGACAAAAAAGGCTTCAGAAGCTGCACCTTTCATAACAATAAATACCACTAAGAAGCCAATAAATACCAAAGCTGATAACATATGATCAATAATTGAAGCATTAGTCGTACGGGTGGATTTAATAATTTCGATAAACAAGAATATGATACCCAGGTTTAGCAATACACCATTCCAAGTCAGATTAAAAACAGCACCGGAAAATAAATTAATTGAGACAATAACAGATGATAAAACGGTGGTCGCATTTTCACCTTGGACCGCAAAAACAATCAAATAGGCAATCAATAGATAGACAAATAAGGGAATAAACTTAAAAACTGACAAAACTTTCTCCAAAAAAATGTAGGTCGGTAAATTTCTGCTTAATTATTAGCAAAAACTTTTTTTAATAAATCCGTGGTACGCATGGCTGGGTTATTTCGTATGGCTTTTTCTTGTATGGCTATCTTGGAGAACAAGCCAGACATGGTTTTATCGGTTACATAGTTTTCCAAATTACCTTCGTCGGTTCCCAAATAACGTTTTAACAGACCAAATTTATCATATTCTTTGGCCATTCCCAGCATGGAATTATAATACTTAGTCACATCCGCACCAGCCATGGAGTTTTGAACATGAGGCTTGATCATTTTCTGCAATTGTTGCGAAGTATTTTTCTTAAAGTATTGTGTGGCGGCATTATCTGGCCCGGTTAAAATCTGTTTGGCATCGGTAATAGACATTTTACTAATACTATCCGTAAAAATTTCAGTAACCTGTGGTACCGCTTTTTCGGCCGCATTATTCATGCTTAAAATGAATTCATCGGCAATTTCGTCCTGCCCCACCGAGCGTAAAAACTGATCAACTTTTTGGAGTTCTTCTGGCATAAGAATTTTTACTGCTTCATCTTTTAAAAATCCACCATCTTTTCCTAGTATATCAACGGCCTTTTTAACCCCTATATCTAAAGCTTGTTTTAAGCCTGCTGAAATATCACCATTATTTAAGCTACCTGCAGCTTTGCTGATTGAGGAACTATCTCCTCCCATAATATCGCCAGCTTGTTTTAAAATACTATCTTGCCAGCCACTATGAGCCGAAACAGAAATTAAAATGCCAGTGCTTATCAGAATTAGTCGAAAAGATTTCATTCGGTTCCCCCAAATATTAAGAAAGTCAGTAGCATATCAAAATTAGGATTATGACAGCAAGCGTATATATCAAACTACCTGAATCATACATTTCTAGGTGGCTTGAGTATATGAGAAGTTATAGCCGATTTTTTATAAAAATTCTTGTTTAAAAAAGCTCAACTTCTTCTGAATCAGTAAATTTAGCGGTATCATTGCGGCTTGCCGTAATTGTTTGTTCGTCTGGAGACGGTGCAAAACTATCTTGAGATTGTGGACTATCTTGAATAAAACGTCCAACAATATGATGTAGTTGATTCGCCATAGATTGGAATTCATTACCCGAGGCCGAGGCTTCTTCCGCAGATTTGGCCGATGTTTGAGACATTACCGATAAATCCAATAAAGTACTGGATATGCTAGTATTCTCTTCTAATTGCTGTTTCGCCGCAGCAGCTATCTGATCGGTCATATCTGCAATAGTGGCAATTTCTTTAACAATATTATCAAATGCAGCACCCGCCTGAGAGGACATTTCGACACTTTGAGAAGTATTTTCTCGGGTGGCCGTCATTCGGGTTAAAACGCTTTCGGAAGCACTTTGAAGGCGGTGTACTTTATCAGTAATTGAAATGGTTTCTTGCTGAATTTTTTGCGATAAACCGCGTACTTCATCAGCAACCACCGCAAATCCACGTCCTGCCTCTCCGGCCCTGGCGGCTTCGATAGCGGCATTTAATGCCAATAAATTGGTTTGTTCAGAAATACTTTGAATTACCTCAACCACGCTTCCAATACTATTGGCATCTTCCGTTAGCGTATTGACAACTTGAGATGACTCTTCAACCTCGGTAGCAATAAATTGAATGGATTTAATAGCACTCATCACGACTTGATGGCCATCTTCTGCCCTAGAACGGGCCTCTTTAACAGCACTAGACGCCTGATTTGAATGGCTTGCAACTAATTCGACTTGTGCGGAATTATTATCCATTTTTTCGTTAATTCGATTTACCTGCTTTTGTTGTCCCTCGGCTAACTCTTTAGCACAGGTAGTAATACCTTTCATTTTGGTGGCTTCTTCGGCTAAATTGCTGGAAGAAGACATTACCATATCGACAACTAAACGAATATTCGACACAAAGGTATTAAAACTTTTAGCAACAGAGGATAGCTCATCATTACCTTTTTCATCCAGGGTATTATTCAATCCACCGCCAGTAGAAATATTTTCCATCGCTTTTTCCATATTTTTTATTCGTCGAATAACTAAACGTTCGATCAAAAACAGAATGATCATTCCGATAATAATGGCTGAAAAAATACCAAAGAAATTAGCTAAACGAAAGTTATCCGCCATTTCATGTAAGTTGTGAATTTGATTATTCGCATGGGTCTCATAACTTTCTCTGATTTCCCGCAATTGTTCACTGATACTTAAAAGTAACGGCCCAATTTCTTTACGGATCAATAAAGTATCACCACGCCAGTTTTCACCGGTATGTAAAACTAATAATTCCTCAACCGCTTTGGAATACGAGCTATATAGTGATAATAACTCCTCCAGGCCATTTTCCTGTTCAAAAGTAAATTCATCTGAGTAGGTACTTAAATTTTCCAGTTCTTTTGCTGCCAAGTCTTTAATTCGCGCTAGTTCTTCCTGGCTGAAATCGGTTCGATAGGCCAAAAATAAGGTCGCAGCTCTTCCCCAACCAACCCAATGTTCCCGAATTTTATATATACTCTGCAAAATTTCTATGCGGTGCTCTTGTTCTTCGGCATCTTGATCGGACTCCAACATAATGCTGGTTGATTGCAGGGCCTGATTGTAAAGAGGAGACAAGCGCGCAGAAGCAAAACCTAAGCCGGGCTTATTTTTAAAATCATCGACTCCAATAGTCATCACCTTTTTAAAAAAACTATCTAACTGGGTTAATTGTTTTTGCACACTTTCTAATTTAGTAATACTTTGCTTCAGAACCTCCTGATCTTCGGGTGACAAATTATCAGTATGCTGATTGCCTTGAGGTACTTGTTTCATTACCTTAATTTGTTCAATGATATTTTGATAACTTTGCTGATAATTGTCTTGATATTGTTTATCTTGACTTAATAAAAACAACCCCACCATGGAGGTCATTTGTTTCACCTCTGCTTGTATATCGAATAAACGATGTACCATGGGCATAAATTCATCAAGTACTGAGCTAGTTACTTGTTTATTTTGGTGTCCAGTTATAATGCCAATGCTACTACCGACAATAATAGCAATTATAAAAAAGGCATAAGATAGGTATAATTTTGATTTGATATTAAGGTTGAATAAGTTTTTCATTAACGGTCTGCAAGGGTAATTGTATCTTTCAAGCTTATCAAAAGTTATCGGTAGACTTCGAAAAACCTTTATTGCTTGAGGCCTAAAATCCACCAAAGTATGCCAAACTATTGACTGACTTGAAATTTCCAAATAGTTATAGGAGTTTAAAACCAGATTAGATATAGCTAGGTTCAGAATTGGCTTTAGGGGCTATCAATTAGCCAGTGTTGATGACCTTTTGATAGATAAACAGTCCCTAATATAATTTGAGAAAAAAATAGAGAGATGCGCCTTCAACTACTTTGAGGTAAAAATAACGAGCAGATATTTTTATGAATATTTATTATAAATTTCTTTAACAAAGTCTTCGTTTTCTAAAAGTACTTCAATCACCTCAGGATCGAACTGAGTACCGGACTTATCTTTCATATATTTAAAGACATCATCTAACGGCCAAGGGGCTTTATAACAACGTTCTGAACTTAATGCATCAAAAACATCGGCAACGGCAGTTATTCGGCCTTCGATACTTATCTCTAACTCTTTTTTTCCATTCGGATAGCCTTCGCCGTCCCAACGCTCATGATGATCTAGGGCAATCAATCTCCCTGTCTGGCAAAGTTCACGTTCAGATTTACACATCATATCATGACCGATTTGAGCATGAGTTTTCATGACCTCAAACTCTTCTTTAGTTAAAGGTCCCGGCTTTTCAAGAATCACATCAGGAATAGCCACTTTACCCAAATCATGTAATGGTGAAGCACGGTGAATTTTAATTGATAGTTCTTCATCTAAGCCTAGGCCAATCGCTAAAAGTGAAGATAGCTCGGCAACACGATGAAGGTGATAACCTGTCTCTTGAGAGCGAGATTCAATTGCTTCGGCTAATAAATAAACCATCTCACGTTGAGCTTTTTCAATATCTTCCATTAAATAAATATTTTGAAAGGCAACCAAAACATTATTACTAAAGATGTCGAGCAATTTACATTGTAAGGCGGAAGATTCACCCAATTTTTGCAGATAGAGTACATTTTTTTGTTTTTTATCGATCATGGCCGAAGCCAGAAAAGCATCGTCAGTATGAATACTTATAAAAGCTTCTGATTGTTTATCAAGCCTTTGTTTCATTTCTGTTGGAAGAATACCATCCAGATTTTTACCCTGACAGTGTTCAAATTGTCCAATACCTTCGACAATACTTAAAACCCCCTTATTACTATGTGCTGTCAAGCCATCTTCAACGGCATAAAAGGCGTGATCGTCAAATTGCATCAATGAGGTAAATTGTTTCAAAATGCCCTGGGCAAATTCTCCAGAAAAACGATAATTAAATACATTATTAGATGCTTTAATCACCTGTTCCAGGCCTTTACGGGTATGATCCAGGGAAATAATATCCCGATATGCACGTAAACAAGAATAAATCAGTGTGTGTAATTTTGAATGAGTGAGTTCGGTTTTATCCTTATAATCATTGATATCATAATTTTTTATCACATCCTCTTCTGGAGCTTGCCCAGGTTGACCAGTACGTAAAACAATCCGGGTATAGTTATTTTTCATATCCATTCGGATCTTGCTCACCACATCTAATCCGGCGACATCAGTCTCCATCACCACGTCTAATAGACAAATGGCAATATCATGATGTTCATGAAAAAGTTGAATCGCTTCACTCGCCGAATAGGCATGCAATAGTTCTAGACCGCGACCATCAAAGGTAAAATCCCGCAGGACTAAACGTGTAACAGAATGAACCTGTTCCTCGTCGTCAACCACCACCACTTTCCATGGCTCATATTTCTGCTCTGGTTGTTCAACCTGTTCCAGCTCATCATCTTCTAAAAATAACAATTCATCATCATTCATTGAGAATACTTACACTTATAAAAACCAATAGTTTAAAGAAAATTATATCCAAACCAGCTAAGTTCTGAATCATGCATTTCCGGGTAGTTTGGGTATATAATATAGTATATCTATAGCATATAAAAATAAATAATAAGCAACTTTCACTTTCGGCCGAGCTTGATATATACTCAAAGTTATGTGTCCAGAGGTTTTTTGAATGACAATCCAGACAAAGTTACTACTCATGATCGGCAGCGTTTTGTTGATCACTTTTATCGCCCTCAGCATTTTTAACTATCAACAATCCATTCAAAACGCACAACAAGATCTCTATGACCAGGCAGATAAAGTACGCAATTTATTAATGGCTTATCGTCATACGGGGCAAAAAGTTTTTATTGAAAAAAAGGTACCTCTTACCGATCAAACTCTGGGATTATTGCCAGCTTTTGCCATTGGCCAAATGTCTAAAGTTTACCCACGTTGGGACAAATCAGGTTTTAGTTTTAATAATGTTTCAGATCAACCCCGCAATCCTGAGCATCAAGCCGATAGTCTTGAATTAGAAATCATGGAATATTTTCGTCAAAATGATTCTGAAGAAACGGTATTTAAAGCATTTAACAATGAGAAGGGAGAAAAATACTACATTTACGCCCGCCCTATATGGATAAAAAAAATCTGTTTAAAATGTCACTCTACTCCCGAAGCCGCCCCCAAAACAATTCGGGAAAGATATGATACGGCATATAACTATGAATTAGGTGATTTACGTGGCATCCTCAGCATAAAAATGCCGGCAAAAACTATAGAAAAAAGAGCTTTAGAGAATTTTTATAAAAATACTCAAATCCAATTAGTCGGTATCATTGCCATATTCCTACTATTAATGTTTATTATTCGTTCCAGTATCATTCGACCTTTGTCGTTGCTTTCTACTGCAATGTTAGATGTCTCCAGTGGTGACTATTCAAAACGGATTAGCGGTCTCTCGGGAGAGTTTGACATTATGCAAGAAACGTTTAATGTCATGGGCCAAGAACTGGAGAAAAACCAAAAAGAATTAGAAGAACGGGTAAAAAATCGGACCGAACAATTAAGTCAGGCCAATATTGAATTGACCCAAACTTTGAGTTCACTAAAAAAAGCGCAAGAACAATTGGTCGAATCCGAAAAAATGGCCGCCCTTGGTGGTTTAGTTGCTGGTGTGGCACATGAAATCAATACTCCAATAGGCGTGGGAGTAACCGCGGCTTCTCATCTTGAAAATTTGAATGCCTCATTAAAGCACAAATTTAAAAATAGCCCACTAAAAAAATCTGATTTGGAAAATTTTATGAGAGATTCCGAAGAAAGTGGTCAAATTATCCTTCGTAATCTAAATCGTGCGGCAGAGCTGATTAGCAGTTTCAAACAAATTGCAGTCGATCAAAGCCAAGATAATCATCGGATAATTCGAGTAAAAAAATATATTGATGAAATTCTTTTAAGCCTAAAACCCGCTCTAAAGAAAGGCAACCATTCCATTGAAATCGAATGTGCTGAAGATGTTAAAATCAACTGCAATCCCGGCCAATTTTCCCAGATTATTACCAATTTATTTATGAATGCCATGAAACATGGCTATAATGAAGGACAATCTGGTATATTAAGATTGGAAATTCATCAAGACGATTATAAAACCTATTTTCACTTTAGTGACGATGGCAAGGGCATTGCTGAAGAACATCTGCCGGAAATATTCACCCCTTTTTTTACTACGGCCAGACATAGTGGTGGAAGCGGTCTTGGACTGTCAACCACCTATAATATTATTACCCAAAATATGAAGGGTTCAATTCGCTGTGAAAGTACCTTAGGGCATGGTACCCATTTTTATTTTGATATACCCTGCAAAAATGATGATACACAATGTTAAGAACACTCACTACAATTTTTATACTGCTTTTTAGCTTATATTCTCATGCGCAATGGACTGATTCAATCAACCAGGCATGGGAAAAAACCAAGGAAACTTCCCAGGAATTGTTAGAAAACGGTAGTTCCATGACAAAGCAAGTCATCGATGACTATTTTCCAGCACAAAGCAATACTCCAGCAAGAACAAAAGCCCAACGCTTACAGGAGATTTGGCAGCCATTACTCAAAAAATTGGATCAAGGGATAACCACCCGCCGCAAAATTGAAACAGCCCCAAGTTTTGCCTTATGGGGAGAAGATAAAGATGCGGTTATGGAAGATTATCAAGAACTCATGTCAGAAGTGATTGTAATTTTGCAAGATCCGATTTTAGAGAACAATCGTAATCACATCCAAGTTCTAAAGAAAAAAATTGAAACCTTAAACACAGAAGTCTTTGCTTTGAAAGAACAACGTATCATCGCCCCCGTCGAACATAAGTTTGAAACCAGCAAAAGTGATATAGATAAAAAAATTTCCTCAAAAAAAGCTCAAATAAGAGATTACCAAAATGAAATATCAAAATTGATTAAAAGCTTCCAAGTGTCTTTACAAGAAATGGGTATAAACTTGAGTTCTGAGCAAATTGAAATACTCCTGGTACGGGTAGATGCCGACAATATTATGCAAATGTTAACGGTGCTAGATATCCTAAAAGATATTACTCAGCAGTTGAGCCAACTACTTAATGATTCTCAAGAAGATTTATTACAAGCCCGACGCTACTACGGTATGCACCTCATTCTTTTGGAAATGGTTGCACATATGCAACACCATTATCTTGAACACATTGACAATATTTATATCCCTAAGCTCGATGGCATTCGAAACAAAACCCTAATGATTCAACAAAATTCAAAGCAAGGTTTAAATGAAGATTACAGCCCGAGTCGAATCAAAGTGTATCGACAAAATATTAAAGCTCAGGAACTAACGCTTAAGATTATTGAGATTTATGTCAAGCAATTAGAACAACAAAAAACTAAAATTGACGCAGCGCAGAGCAAGCTAAAAAAAGATATTGAACTGGCTCAAAACACTTATAATACGGTGATGATAAGTGCCGAATTAAGCCATTTATTACAAAGCTCCATTGAAGCATTTAATGCCCTACAACAAATCCAAATCCCAGACATTATTCCTTTTGAAAATATTCAAATGCAAAAGAAATATGTGGAATTGTCAAGAGCCATTGAGAATTAACAATGTCCAACCATAAGGGTTTGTCCCAAGCAAGCACCCATAGTTCTAATAAATTTTAGCTTGTCCTTCGGGGACTTTTTTAAAACGTTTATAACTCCATTGATATTGCTCAGGTGCCATTAGAATTAATTCTTCAACCTGTTTATTGAGTGCACTAGCGGCAATTATGGGATCAGGGTGACTAATTCGCGGATTCCCCCGCAATAAATGTAGATGATACCCTTGGCCTTTATGCTTTCGCTCTGCAAACCCCACCACAATCATGGCATCCGATTTATTACTTAAACTAGCAATTAAATTCATCGTCAGCGCCGGGAGACCAAAAAAAGGAACAAAGACACCACTATTTAAGGCTTTGGGAGTTTGGTCAGGTAAAATACCCACACTTTGACCTGATTTAAGTGCTTTTAATAATGCCATAATTCCGCGCCTACTTGTATCAACAAGTGTAGCACCTGAACGCTCTCTTGCCACACGAGTAAGACTATCTAGACTGGCAATTTTAGGTTGTTGATAAAGGGTGGTAACCGGTATATGCTGGCCTAAATACAATCCAGCAATTTCCCAACATCCCAGGTGAGGTGTTAAGAAAATCACGCCTTTTTTTGAATCAATTGCCTCTTGCATAATTTCTTTATTCGAGACACTTAATGTTTCTAGTACCTTATTTTTGTCCCAATTCCACAAAGGTGCAATTTCTGTCAGCGTTTTAGCAAATTCTACCAGGCTATTTTTTAATAGTTTTTCTCGTTGTTGTTGCGACCAACTTGGAAAACATATCTGAATATTTTTCTGACTCACTTGACGAGTTCGGTTATTAGAATAATAAAAAACCAAACCAATTATATGGCCAATCATATGGTTAAAACGCAAAGGAAACAGGGCTAAAAAGGCCAAGCAAACTTTAATTAGATGAATCATTCTGATCTTGCTCGTCTACTTTATCCGAATCATCACGGTGCAATATTGATTGAGCATATGTTATCTCGTTTTCATTAACCTGTAATTTTATCCCACCCACTGCAATATTGTACAGCCAATCTGTTTGCACTAAATGTTCATCTTGTAATACCGCATATATCCCTTCGCTTTGTAGCTTACCCATGGCTAAATGGGCATCCACCATATTATCGAACGTGGCAATAGTCTTAAGCATGGTCAACAGCCATTAGTGGTTTCATGGACTTTAATAAACTATTAAACAAACCAGAATTTTGTTCTTCCTCTCGGGCTAAGAGCTGTTTCATATGTTCACGTTGAGTCGGTTTGCTAAAACAAGCCGGACAAGAATCAGGAATAACTGGTAATTTGGCATTTTGGGCAAATGCTGTGGTTAAGCTTTCGCGACAATACACCAGTGGACGGATGACCCGAATATCTTCTTTGGCAATCGTATAATTGGCTTTCATGGTTTGCAACTTGCCGTTATTAAAAGCGGACATTAAAAAGCTTTCGGCTAAATCATCCAAATGTTGAGCCAATGCTAATACGTTATATCCTTCATTGCGAATGGTGGTATATAAAATTCCCCGTTTCATTCGCGAGCAAAAAGAACAAAAAGAATCACCCTGCATGGACTCATCGGCCTGATTCATAATATCTTGCTGCTGATAAAAATATGGGATCCCTATTGATTTCAAATATGCCTTTAAAGGAGAAGGATCAAAACCTTCAATTTGAGGATCCACAGTAATCGCCCCCAAGTCAAATTTAACAGGCGCATAACTGGACAAATGATGCAAAATAATTAATAAAGATAAAGAGTCTTTACCACCACTCAAGCCGAGTAATATACGGTCGCCCTCTTTAATCATTTTGAAATCCGCAATCGCTTTTCCAACTTGTCGCATTAATCGCTTAGAAGGCTTGAGATAGGGTCGTTCTTTTTTGTTTTTTTCCATAGTTAGTGACTATATCGTGGTAAATAGGTGTGATGAATTTGTCAAACTTATGTTATACCCAAGCCACCTGAAACCTGCATTTTCAGGTAGCTTGGGTATATATATTTAACTATAATAAATCTAACAACTAAATTATAGGGGATATTCCATGGCCGAATTAGGTGTTTTTGTAATCGCAGGTGTCATATTTATTGTGGTATTTATCGTACTCTCCTTTAAAAAAGTACCCCAAGGCATGGAGTATACCGTTGAACGATTTGGTCGTTATACGCGTACCCTAACCCCTGGCCTCAATTTTATCGTTCCAATATTATATGCGGTTGGGCATAAAATTAATATGATGGAACGGGTAATGGATGTTCCCTCACAAGAAGTCATTACTAAAGACAATGCAATGATAACCGTAGATGGCGTAGTCTTCTTTCAAGTAGTTGATGCTGCCCAGGCTTCTTATGAAGTCAATAACCTAGAACATGCAATTTTAAATCTAACTATGACTAATATTCGTACCGTAATGGGCTCTATGGACTTAGATGAATTGCTTTCTAAACGTGATGAAATTAATGCTCAGCTTTTATCTGTTGTCGATGAAGCAACAACACCATGGGGGGTTAAGGTTACTCGCATTGAAATTAAGGATATTGCTCCCCCCACCGACTTGGTGGATTCCATGGCTCGACAAATGAAGGCCGAACGGGAAAAACGTGCCGCAATTTTAGAAGCTGAAGGACATCGCCAGGCAGAAATTTTAAAAGCGGAAGGCGATAAGCAAAGTGCTATTTTACAAGCAGAAGGTCAAAAAGAAGCAGCTTTTAGAGAAGCCGAGGCCAGAGAACGCTTAGCTGAAGCAGAAGCTAAAGCAACCTTAATGGTATCTCAATCTATAGCCAAGGGAGATATACAAGCCGTTAATTACTTTGTTGCGACTAAATACGTTGAAGCCCTTAAAGAAATAGCCACTGCTGACAATCAAAAAATTATTATGATGCCATTAGAGGCATCAAGTGTAATTGGGTCTATCGCAGGTATTACTGAAATAGCCAAACAAACGTTTAATAAAGATAATAATTAAAATGGTATAAATATGGAATTATTAGATATCTCTTATTGGCATTGGTTAGTCCTGGCTCTGGTTTTAATTATTATCGAACTGATGACCGGTACGGTATTCTTTTTATGGCTAGGCGCAGCCTGTGTGGGTGTTGCTGGCGTATTAATCGCTTGGCCAGAAACTATCTGGCAGTTTCAATTAGCCTGGTATGTATTTTTTGTGATTTTAACCATTCTAATCTGGAAGATGATTCGCAATATTATGCCCTCTCAAGATACCCTTGCTCCACATAAATTAAACCGTCGTAGCGAACAATATGTAGGACGTATTTTTACTTTAAGTGAACCCATCATTAATGGTGTGGGAAAAATTAAAGTAGATGATTCCACTTGGCGTGTCAGTGGTGAAGATTGCTCACTCGAAACTAAAGTTGAAGTCATTGCCGCCGAGGGAATGATTTTGAAGGTGAAAGCAGTTAAAGAATAGAAGACTCAAAGCAAAAGTATAGAAGTTCACGTAGTTTAAGTTAAAATATACTTGACTTTGTCGGGGGACAGTTGCAAGAAAAGCGGAACTTTTTCAATGGTACCAATAAAAATAAAAATTACCCTCCTAGCGCTCGTTTCTATCTTATTTCTTGGAATTGCAATAATTCATGAGTATCAGAGTATTCAAAAAAAATTGGCCGACGCTGAAAAAACTTTGGCTGTAGTTAACGATATTTCCTTTCTTTCTGAACTCATACACCACTTACAAAAAGAACGTGGCCTGACTGCTACTCTATTGGTTAGTAATCGTAAAGACATACAGGATAGGTTAATTCGACAATATCTATTCACAGATAGACATCTATCTAAAGCTTTGGAAATTGTCTATTTTAGAGACGATAAACATTTATTGAATTTTACAAAAAAATTAAAAAACTTACGCGAGAAAGTAAGTAATAATACAACGACCTGGAAAATGATTAAGGGGTTTTATTCGACTGAGATTGAACAATTATTAACCCATATTTCATTGGATTTAGCAGAAGTACATCATTTTAAAGAGATTACCCATCAACTCAATGCAGTTGTTCACCTGGCTATGGCCCGTGAAAATCTCGGGCTTTTAAGGGCGAATATATCTCGATATTATCAACGCGGCAGCTTGACCAATAAAGAATTATTAGATACTAGCGGCAACTATGGTGGGTTTATCGCTAAGCTGAAAGAATTTCGTTCTCATGTAAAAAAGCTAAAATGGAATGATTGGGAGCCCCATATCGAAAGCGATGTCTTAGTCTCGGTCAAGAAACAAATAATATCCATCATGCAAGGTAATACCGTTCAAGAGCCAATCGATTATCAAAACGATACTTTATTATGGTGGCGTGAAGCGACTATTTTAATAAATTCGATGAAAGAAGTGGAAAGTACCTTATTGAAGAAAATTAAAAATTATTCCCAGCGAGTGATATCAGATAGTCAACAAAATATATCCACATATTCTTTCATAGCATTATTTATATTTGTTTTAATCTCCGTGCTCACAGCGTCAAGCGTCATAAGAATTTTACGTGCTTTGTCCATACTTATTAATTTGTTAAGCAGAGTTGAAGAAACCCAAAACTTTAGTTTACGTATCCAGGGACAGGCAAAGGATGAATTTGGGCAGTTAAGTTTTTCAATCAACCGACTTTTAGATTATACCGATCAAATAATTCAAGAAAAAGATAGATTAGCATCTACAGACTTGCTGACTGGAGTGATGAACCGACGAAATTTTACTAAAATCTCAGAACGAGAAATTTTACGAAGTCAACGTTATGATACCCAGCTATCAATTCTATTTTTTGATATCGACCATTTTAAATCAATTAATGATAAATACGGCCATGGGACTGGTGACGAAGTGCTAAAAATTTTTGCTAAAACCATACAAGACAATATTCGTAATAGCGACCGCCTTGCACGCTGGGGAGGGGAAGAGTTTGTTCTTATTGCACCTGAAACCAAAGAAACACAAGCGCATCTATTGGCAGAAAATTTAAGACACATAGTTGAGGAACTAAACATCACTCCTGCAGGTAAAATAACCTGCAGTATTGGTGTTGCTGTATGGAATAAAGGCGAAACATTTGAACAGTTTTGTGAACGAGCGGACAACGCTATGTATAAAGCCAAAAGTTTGGGAAGAAATCAGGTCTGTGTTGCCAGTGGATTCAGTTTGTATTGATCTTTTTAGTAATAAAATTCCCCATTTCAAATTAATACTCCACTCACCTCTTTGTCAAATTTTTTGGTGTTAGCTCTGAGATACGGCTCCTATTTCTCCCCCCCTTATATTCCTTAACCTTCAACTCCAGCTAAAAAGCAACTATTCTTATCACTTTATCTAAAATAAAGCATACTCTTACCTGCTCACGCAAATAAAGTAACCATAAGACAGCAGGTTAAATATAATATAAAACCTTGATAATATCATCTTAAGCTATATAATCAAGCCAATTAAGCTTGTCAATTTTAGCGAAATAAATTTAATAATCAATCTATTAATGCTAAATAAATAGAGCAAGCCCCTTGAGTTTTAAAGGAATAACATGAATAAAAAAATAACAATATTGAACTGCATACTCTTTTTCTCCTATTCAGGTATCAGCTTGGCTGATGAGATAACGCTGAAAAATGGCTCACATCTTGTCGGCGAAGTAATCAGCAAAGAAGGAAATAATTTAAATTTTAAAACACCTTTTGCTGGAACTATTAAAATAAAATGGAAGAATGTCGTTAATTTAAAAACCGATGATCCGGTCAAGATTCTTCTAAAAGACAATTCCATTCGAATAAGTCGTGTCATAAAAAATGAAAAAGACCATGTTACGATTGTTGGTGATTCCAAGACAGAAACACTGAATCAGTCAGAAATGAGTTATATAAAACCGGAGCTTTGGCAACTTGGCGAGGGCTACAAAATAGCCGGTAGCGCAAACGTTTCATTAAAACATCAGTCCGGTAATACCGATTACCAAGAATCAATAATCGACGGTAGTTTGACGGTTCGACGACTAAAAGACCGAGTAAAACTAAATGCCCAATATGAAAAAGCCAAAAGTAGTGGTGAAAGTACCGCCAACAACTGGTTATTTGGTGGTCAATACGACTATTTTATTTCCGACAAAACATTTTGGGGACCGAATTTTTATCTTGAACGTGATGAGTTTTCCGACCTTAAATTACGTCAATCCTATGGGATACATATCGGTCACCAATACTTTGAAAGCAAGCAGCTTAACCTCAGCATAGCAGCCGGTTTAGCCAAAACGTTTGAAGACTTTGATGAAGCTGAGGACGATAATTTTATGTCTGCAATTTGGGGATTAAATTATGACCAATATATCATCGAAGATTTTGTCCAACTCTATCACCGCCAACAAGGCTTATTTAGTTTGGAAAATAGTAGTAAATACGTCATAAAAAGTTGGACAGGACTACGTTTCCCATTGTATTCGGGGCTGTCTATCAGTACCGAAGCACAGATTAAGTATGACAGTAACGATGGTGACGGTGTTGATAAGACCGATACGACTTATCTCCTTAAGCTTGGTTATGAGTTTTAAACCTTGGCAAATATACAAGCAAAAAACACACGGTAAACAAACATGTTAAGAAATAGATTTTCAAGCATTTTAATTCTGGCCTTTTTACTCTGTCTAAATACCAGTAGTTTTTCTGAGGAAGAAAAGAAGGCTAGTGCTGAAACAATCAGCCAAAACAAAGTATTTAAAATTAGTGAGGAATCTATTATTTCATTGGGTGTCCACCTGACTGAAGAAAAATTTCAGTTATTAAAATCACAATTACTGGATAAGGAATATTCTCAGCAAACACTCAGTCTTATCGAAGGCTTAAAAGAAAAAAAGTTCACCGATGAAGAAATAAAACGTGCTCAGGGATCAATTACACTTTATTTTGAAGTTTTAGAAAAAATAAATCGCATTGCTCCTTTGGTTTTTTCCTTAAATAAAGTTAAACAGGAAATTGAGAAAAAAGAAAAAATACTTGATTCTCTGATGAATAAGGAAAAAGACGAGGTTTTAAAAAGTATCGACGAACAGAAAGTCCAATTAGCGGCCTATCAAAAAAGTTTTAAAATGGTGGTTCAAGAGCTGGGCCTGGATGATATTAACTTTGATAAATTACCCGGTATGTTAGCGGACTTAGGCTACGAAGAATCATTTTACCAAGTGATTTACGAACAATTATCCGCCTATTTATCCGTTGCTAAAAAACTCACGGCCGCCTCATCCATTATCACATCATTAGAAAAAGTTTCTGATGAAATCAATCTCGTCGAACGAGAATTAAAAACATCTAAAACCGAAGAACAAAAAGCCTCTATTGCTACTGATTTAGAAAAACTGGTCGAACGGAAAAATATCCTTGAGCAAGACTTTACTTTAAATGCAACTGGAATCGATCAACGTAACATCGATGAAAAAAAAGACGAGAAAATCAATTGGGAAGAAGAACTAAAGAAAATTTTCTCTCCGGTTATTCTTAACCTCAAAGATTTTACTGAACCGGCCCGAAAAATCGAGTTATTGCACGGCGATATACTCTATTACGAACAACATTTACCTAAGATACAGAAAGGGATTGAGCAAATTGAGCTATTGCTCCTCGAATCACAGAGTCAAAAAATAAAAAACAAACTTTCACTAGAAAAAGAAGTTTGGGTTCAACAAGAAAAAGAACTGAGTACCAAATATGAAGTGGCTAAGCAGCAACTTTTGGAACTAGAAAGTCGAAAAGTGACTCCCAATCAAGCCATAGATGCCCTAACCAGCACAATTTTTAGTAAACAAGGGAAAAATATTTTACTTGCCATTCTGGCATTTTTCTTCATATTTATTGTTCTTCATCTTTTAAGACGACTTATTTTACTGATCAACCCACTCAACTATATTCCCCGCTTTAAGTTTATCGCTAGCCTAATTGATATCATATTAAATGTATTGATATTCATTATTTCAATTTTAACCCTGATGGTCGCTTTATATATGGCTGGCTCTATGATGACGCTCGCGATAGTGGCCTTTATTTTATTGGGAATGTTATGGGCCCTACGCAATACCTTGCCGCTTTTTGTTGAACAAATTAAATTGCTTATGGGTTTCGGTCCAGTACGTCAAGGAGAAAAAGTGATTTATAACGGAATTCAATGGTTGGTAGAGTCGATTGGGGTTTATAGTTATTTGCGCAATCCGTTGTTAACCGGCAACCTGGTCAGACTCCCCCTGAAAGACTTAATCAGTATGCGTTCCCGTCCCTATGACGAAACAGAAAGTTTCTTTCCCTGTAAAGAAGGAGACTATATCTTAATTAACCATAAGGATTGGCGCAGAGTGATGACTCAAACTCCTGAGCGGATCAAATTCGATTGGTTTGAAATGCATGAATCTATGCCAACCAGCACTTTTTTACAGCAAAAAGTTTTTAATTTGTCCGCGACACCTTTTTGGGTTGGAACCAACCTGTATATTGCCTACGAGCATCGTCATGAAGTGTTGGATGAAATTGTGAGCCAATTGGGTGGTTTTCTAGAAGAAGAATTCAAGAAACTACCCTTTGGTGAACACCTGATTTCTCCCTGGGTTGATTTTTCAGAAATGACCGACATGTCATTAGGTGTTATGGCCTGGGTACAAGTTTCTCCAGAAGCAGCGGCTAAATATAATGGGATAAAATTACGCCTTACGCAAATTTGTCTCAGAGCGGCCAATAAATATGGTTGGCAGGTTCTTCGATTCCATTCAATCACCCAACATCAAACTATCGAATCTGCAAAAGAATCCGCAATTCCATTGGATGCTAATATGCAGGAACAGTCGATTTAGAGATGGGAAGTTTAGTGAATAAAACAATTGCTCAAATGGAACTGTTTTCAAGTAATGGTATTGCTGATAAAACTTTATTCAGTGAAGTCATGTGTGAAACCTTAGCGGCTAGTCCTCCAGTACGATTATTAGATATCGGATGTGGTAGCGGAATCATCGGCTTATTCGCGTTGTTAAATGGAAGTGAATATGTTTATTTTAATGATATTCAGCCTGATGCCATCACATTAACCAAACGCAATCTTAAGCATCACCAAATTCCCTCCAGTGCCTATCAATTTATTAACTTACCGTTTCAGAAAATCGATCTGGCAAGTTGCCAATTTGATGCTATTGCGTTTAATCCGCCTCAGTTGCCTACGCAAATGGTTTCAATCGAAAAGTTTGGTGCCCAGCAAGAAAAAATTTTTCGTGATGGAGGTCCAAATGGATTACATCTCATAGAGCAATTTATAGATTGGTTGGCGAAAAGCTTACCGAATAACACTAGGGCCTATCTCGGAATTTCTTCAATGTTACTGGTTGACGATTTATTAGACAAAGTTCAACAAAAAGGACTGCTTGCGGAAAAAAAACACCAACGCACAGTGCCACTGAGAGACATATTTCACCCCTTAATCGAGCAAATGCCCGAAAGTCTTCGCCAACGTCGTAAATTAAGCAAACGAGATGATCAATGGTATAAAAAAATATATGCACTCGAGTTTAGAAGAAATGTCTGAAGCAATAAAATTCACCGATTTAATTGGCAATACACCGTTGGTTGATTTAAGTTCAATGCTAAAAAAACCGATCAAACTATATGCCAAGTGTGAATTCATGAATCCTGGCTTAAGCATGAAAGACCGGGTAGTTCGTTATATCTTAGCCAAAGCGAAAAAAGAGCAAAGACTCAAACCAGGAGGGACAATCGTCTGTGCCTCAAGCGGAAATACCGGATGCAGTACAGCAATGCTAGGAGCGATTGACGGTTATAAGGTTATTATTGTGACGACAAAAAAATGTAGCCTGGAAAAACAAAATCATATTCGTGCCTATAATGCAAAATTGATAGTGGTCAACGAAAATGAATACACGAAATATGCAAGAGAACTTGCCTTGAAACATGGTTACTTCGATATCAATCAATATGATAACCTCGACAACCCCCAAGCCTATTATCTTAATTTAGGACCTGAAATCTGGCAACAAAGTAAACAGCAAATAAGCCACTTTGTCATGACCGCATCAACATTTGGTTGTATTACCGGGGTAGCTCGCTATTTAAAAGAAAAGAATCCCAAGATCAAAATTATTCTAGTTGATCCGCTAAATTCCGGCATTTCTCATTACTATCACGCTTATCAACGACAAAGCCAGCCAAGTTTTACCCCCAATACAGAAAACTACCTTATTGAGGGGGCGGGTAAAAACGAACCAACACAATGCACCGATTTCTCCTTAATAGATGATATTGTCAATATCTCTGATACTGAAGCAGTTAATTGTTGCCACCATTTGGCCCAAAAAGAAGGGCTCATTATTGGAGGAAGCAGTGGATTGAATATTGCCGCCTGCGTAAAAATAGCAGAGCAACTTACACAAGGAACACTTGTCAGTATTTTATGTGATCACGGGGTTAAATATTTATCAAAAATCTATGATCCTTCTTATCTGCAACAGCAACAAATTGAGTTGCGCTAAAGTATGTATAAAATTACTCCAATAAAAACACTAAAACAGGGTGATGAACTTTTTCGACTGGAATTTCCCGATGCTAGCAGCCAAGATTTTCAGATTTGGGATTATTCTTTTTTATATCAGCACCCCCATCTCTATCGATATCTAATTGTTGATAGGTTGGAGTGCCGAGTTTATGAGGCGATTGAAAAACTATTGGTTCCGGTTTTAAAAAATTATAAATCCATTCGCATTGCAGATATTGCTTGTGGTAGCGGCCTAATGGGCAAACGTTTAAAGGACAATCCCAACCTTTCAATAGATTTTTTAGCGGGTATTGAAATTAATCGATACGCCTTAACAGCCTTAGAACGTGATACACCAGGAGTTTATGATTCTTGCTTTTTAGTTCCCCAAGATAATTATTATTCACTAAAGCAGCATGGACTTAATTGTCTAGTGATGTGTGGCGCAGCCAATCATTTAAGCTTAAAACATTATCAAGAGTACCTTTCTATAATGACCCAACCTGGTTGGATAGTCTTTAATTTGGTAGCCGATCCGACACATAAACAGCGCAATACTATTCTAGCCTGGATGGACGAAAAATATATTTGTGAAAAACGACAAACTTATTTGCATAGAAAATTAAGCAATGGCGAAGAAATTATACACGAAGTATTTTTATATAAGAATCACTAGCCCCCTATCTTAGGGTAGTTTTTTTCTATACACGGATAATTTCCGAAATTCGCGAGGCATCTATCAGTAAACAATCAGCCGTTTTAACTTGTTTGATATAAGCATTAATCAGCTTGCTCTCATCCACTCCTAAGATAGCTTTTACCGTATTCATAGGTTTAAATTGTGTGGCTTTAAAATCAATAACATCATGGATATCATCAATTTGCAAGGCAAGCGTTGGGGTTCTACCATCTTCTGTGATATACAAAAGTACCGCCCGACTGGATTCTTTAATATGTTCTCTGGCTTGAGAAAAATGGCGAGATAGGCGTTTCATGGTGATTTCTCTTTCCAAACGCAAAATATCAAGCGCTTTTTCTGATTCTCCTGCAACATACATATTGAGTAACTTATCTGCCAAACTATGAATTTGCTTGTGTGGTTCAGCAAAGTCCTCCATAATTTCCATTAAGGTCTCATCCCGTGAATTGAACTGATCATACCATTTGCCAAAAGCGCACTCATGAGGATCTTTAGCTTTTAAGAAAGGACTGCCGTTAATTAAGCTGTCTTCCAGTGAATTTAACCATTCATGATGATCATTTTCACGAGCTTCCAAAGATTTAATTAAATTCGCACCACGTACGTTGCCTGATTCCAGATTTAACATTTTAGCAAAATCAACGACAGGAATTGCATGTTCCTGAAATTCAATCATTCCCATTAAGCCTTTACCATGAGCAGGTAAATTCTGGATATTGGCTAATTCCTGACTAATGGTTAATACCTTAGCAATATCAATAGCATACAATGTATCATTAACCCAGAAAGTAAACGCCCTCAATCCATTTGGATAGTCACTTCCGGGATTGTTATTGCTCATCAATTCTGCCACTGCATTCATCTGTATTCATCCTATTAATTAATACGCTTGTGTCAATTAGCTATTATCTATTAAGCCTGGTTATGCTTGTATTTATTCATCCTAAAATGTGTAACGACAAAACTAAAAAAAACTTTAGTATTTTTTAACATTTAAAGTTTGTATAATACGCCGTTTAAACATAGAAGCTTATGTGAGAATTGGATTTTTTCAGGCTAACCCTAGTTAAAATCTATTCTCAGATAAGCTTCTTGTACTATAGACAAATATTCTGGGACTTAACAGTGAAAGATGTCAGTAAGATAAGAAATATCGCGATTATCGCGCATGTTGACCATGGTAAAACCACTCTTGTGGATGAACTTTTAAAACAATCAGGAACCTTTTCTGAGCGTGATAAAGTCGATGAACGTGTAATGGACTCTAATGATCTTGAAAAAGAACGTGGCATTACAATTTTATCCAAGAATACTGCCATTGAATGGAATGGTTACCATATTAATATTGTAGATACCCCAGGACATGCCGATTTTGGCGGTGAAGTCGAACGGGTATTATCCATGGTCGATAGTGTTTTACTGCTAGTTGATGCGGTTGAAGGGCCTATGCCACAAACCCGATTTGTGACCAGTAAGGCTTTCGAACTTGGAATTCAGCCCATTGTCGTCGTCAACAAAGTCGATCGTGATGGTGCTCGCCCTGACTGGGTAGTTGATCAAACCTTTGATTTATTTGATCGCCTTGGCGGTACCGATGAACAATTGGACTTTCCCATCGTTTACGCCTCTGCCATCAATGGTTATGCTTCTCTGGAAGACGATGTACGTAGTGGAGATATGGTTCCTCTCTTTGAAACTATCGTTAAAGAAGTTTCTGCACCCGATGTCGATATGGAAGGGCCTTTCCAACTCCAAGTCATTACTCTCGATTATAATAGCTATATGGGTGTTATTGGTATTGGCCGGATAAAACGCGGAACAATAAAAACCAATAGCCCAGTGGTCGTGATTGATAATGATGGCAATCAAAGAAAAGGCCGAATCTTAAAAGTCTTTTCCTTTAAAGGGCTGGAACGTGTTGAAGTTGAAGAGGCTCAGGCCGGAGATATTATCGCCTTCACCGGTTTAGAGCCGTTAAATATTTCTGAAACGATTTGTAATCCTGAAAAAATCGAAGCATTGCCAGCTTTAACCGTTGATGAACCGACGATTACCATGACCTTCCAGGTGAATAATTCCCCCTTTGCTGGTAAAGATGGCAAGTTTGTTACTTCACGGCAGATTAAAGATCGTCTAGAAAAAGAGCTACTACACAATGTCGCTTTGCGTGTTGACAAAACGGATGATCCAGATAAGTTTCGAGTTTCTGGACGCGGCGAATTACACCTTGGTATTTTAATCGAAAATATGCGTCGTGAAGGTTATGAGCTTGGCGTATCACGTCCCGAAGTCATCACCCGCGAAATAGATGGTGAAAAGCAAGAACCTTATGAGGAAGTCAGTATTGATGTTGAAGAACAACATCAAGGCAAAATCATGGAACAATTGGGTGAGCGTAAAGGCGACTTACAAAATATGGTTCCCGATGGTAGTGGCCGAGTTCGTTTAGAATATATCATACCAGCCCGAGGGTTGATTGGTTTTCAAAGTGAATTTATGACTATGACCTCAGGTAGTGGTTTGCTTTATCATAACTTCTCTCATTATGGCCCCCATCTCGATGTTCAATTGGGACAACGCAACAATGGTGTTTTGATCAGTAATGGTCAGGGTAGTTCGGTGGGTTTCGCTTTATTTACTCTACAGGAACGTGGGCGTCTATTTTTTGGCCATGGGGTCGATATTTATGAAGGTATGATAATTGGTATTCATTCTCGCAATAACGACCTTGTGGTTAATGCGTTAAAAAGTAAGCAATTAACTAATATTCGTGCAGCTGGAACAGATGAAAACATTGTTTTAACTCCACCGATCAAACTCACTTTAGAGCAGGCTCTGGAGTTTATTGATGATGATGAGTTAGTCGAAGTCACCCCCAACTTTATTCGGATCCGTAAACTAATTCTATCCGAAAGCGATAGAAAACGTGCTTCCAGACAAGCAAAAGAGACTTGACCTACGCGTTAATTTGACTATCCTCAATAACATAAGCAACGGCATTTTTCGCAATGAAAATGCCGTTAGCATGACTACTTAGAGGATATAACCATGGATACAAATAAAACAACAAGTTTCTCTTTTACTTTCTACTCTTTACTTGCCAGCCTTTTCTTCGGTACATTAATTAACAACCTTTATAGTACAGTAGCGTATGCTGAGAATGCTAAATCATTCGGTCAACATACCGTCTATTATAATGCTTTTCCTACCAATTCCTTACCCTCTCAAATGACCCAACGCTATCAGCTACAACGTAGTAAAAATATCGCTTTAGTGAATATTTCGGTGGTGAAAAATAAATCCAGTCTGATGCCACAGGGAGTTAAATCTATAGTCAGTGGAGAAGTAAAAAATTTAATGGGACAGGCAAAATCATTGGAATTTAAAGAAATTCATGAAGGTGAAGCCTATTATTATATCGCCCAAGTTAGGGTAGATAACGAAGAAGTGGTTAATTTTTATGTAAATGCCAAACCAGAAAAGACCGGTGGCAATTATGATGTAAGTTTTTCGAAAAAGTTTGTGACCAAATAGAAAATGTCCAAGAATAGGTAGATTTTTATTTTATTATGAGACCTCTGAGTTAAAAATGGGGCTAACTAATTAGTATAGCCCCATTCGATTAGCTTTAAACCAAGATATTATTCTAAACAGCTTCAGCGTCTGCAACAATGATATCGCTTTCAGTCTTTTCTATATCGACAGGTTTAACCACTGGTAAATTATCCATACTGATACCAGAACCACATAAATTAAGTCCTTCGCGATAATTTTCCATAGCCAATTGAGCATCATCTAACTTGGTTTCATAAAGCCTACCTAAGAAATGATACTTTTCAGTCGAAGCCTGTAAAGCTAAACTTTCTTGCACATAATCTCTAGCTTTACCCCATAATTGATTATTAAAGCTAATTTGGCCCAAAGAAAATAATAAAGCCGGATTATTTTTATGCTTCTTTAATAATTGTTCAGCAAATTCCAATTGAGCAGCACCATCTTTTTCTTTAACTTTTCCGAACAGCTCTATGGCCTCTTCACTCCATTCCTTATTTAATACCTCACGAATCATATTTGCCGCTCTATCATTATCCCCCATGCGGATTAACTGCGAACAATAGAAACAACTAATACTCGGTTCGGTGCGAATAGACCTAGAAATTTTATTCCATTGATTATGGAGTTTTTCCAGATCGTTCTGAGCGACAGCTTGCTCCAACATATGCCGTTGAATATCTTTTTCCAGTTCATTTAACTGATGATCTTTATATACGCGATAATGTTGCAAATCATGGAACAAGACTTCCAACTCGTGCCAACTGCCCATTTGTTTATACAGCTCTACTAACATTTTTAGGACCTGGTGATGGCGTGGTGCTTGACTGCGTAGGTGCATCAAAGTAGCCAGCGCTTGTTCTTCTTGACCATCGTCGATCTGCAATTCAGCCTGAGTTAAACCGATAGCGATTTCGGCATCAGGATTACTCTGAAATGCGAGCATTAAATAATTATCCCGTTGCGACTGTTTACCTTGTTCTTGGGCTGCCCGGGCTGCTGCCATATAGTTTAACAAGGGAGTACTATTATGGGTCGCATTTTTACTTAAGGTCCTTTCTGCAGAACGCCAATTCCCTTCGGCCAACTGCATGAAGCCTTCATTGGAACGTTTAACTGCACTTGATTTTCTGCGCGTATCATTCCAACTCAGTAACTGACCGGGTATATCCAATAATTTAAGCAAACCAAACACTAAAAAATACGTACCTAAAATGGCAAAACTCAAACCAGCGATTAATAATACCATGGTCATTTCAACGGTATAACCACCATAACTCAGCATGGCATAACCAGGGTCTTCTTTTGCCATCAGGGTGGCATAAACCACCGCGACTAGCGTTAATAAGCCCAGGAAAAATAACTTAAACATTATTCTGCCCCTTCTTTCTGTTGTGCGACCTGTGCAGCATGTTTTTCCAAATCATTCATATAAGATTTTAAGGCCTTTAACGAGAATGAAATATCTGGTAGTTTGGGAGAGATTTTAGCACCTTCCAAAGTTCCAATAAGTTTATGCAAGTTTTTTACTTGTGACGAATCAGCCACAAAATAAGTTTCTAACCAGGCTTTAGCTTCTGCCAATAAACTCTGGTACATAGCTTGTTGCTGACTTAATAAGGCGCTACGAGCACTTTCTAACTTTAAAATTAGATTTTGCTGTAAGAAATATTTTTCTTTGGGGGCGATTAGCGGATGGACATCACCTTTAGATGAACGAAAAGCAACCAGGTTTTCCAGTTCTTTGACAAATTTTCTAGCCGCTTCTTCAGCCTTAGTTTTTGCTTTATCTAAAGCACTAGGCTCACCTTTTTCACGCAATAAATAATCTTCCTGATTAAACTCTGGCAATTTATTATGCTTCACAGGTAATTCTTCGACTTGCTTAATTAAGCTGGTTAACTGAGCAGCAAGACCGGGGATATCAATTGATGGCACACCTTTTAATTGCACCACTTCGTCAGCAATGGTCTTACGAATATCGATAACGCCTGGATCACCTAAATCTAACAAACGTTGATCGGCAGATTCCAAAGCGATCAGCGCTGTGTTTACGTCGCGAGATAATCTGAGGCTATGATTAGCAATTAACATTAGGTATTCCACTTCGGATAAAATCCAACCCGATCGCTCTCTACCTTTTTGTTTGTAGAGTTTATCTAAAGACTGAACCAGTTGTTCGTGATTGGTCTGTTGCTCACGTTGTAAATCTTTACTAAATTGTCCTAACTTATGCAAACCATCGTCAAATTGGCGTTGCTGAGCAGCCTGGGCTTTTAATTCCTCTTGCAGAGAATTAACTTGACCGTCCATTTTGGTGTTCAGGCTTTTAAATTCAGCACTTAGCTTTTCATTAAGGGCTTTCGATTCGTTATTAATCTTTTCGCTCAACCCTTTAACATCACTACCAAGTTTGGCATTGATATTTTTGATGTCACCACCAAAACCACTTATACGGTCGGTGACATTATTAAAACGTTCAGAAACCGTACTAAATTGGCCAGAGACATTATTTAGACTGCCTTTTACCTTACCAGAAAGCTCTACTTTAATATCGGCTAATTCGGCCTTATGAAGCTCTAATTGCTGGAAAAGAAAGAAACTAAACCCGCCAACGGCTAATGCGACTATTAAAGCAAGGAATATAAAAGCGATTAGCCCGCCCGCGGACTGACGATCAACTGTCACTCCTTCTTCAGCGCCTTCGACCTCTAATTGCTTAGACTGTTGTTTTTCAGTGGACAATGTGAATTCCCCTTTACTAATGATGATCAAAATCTACGTGTAAATAAGTGATTATTTACAATAACGACTCAAAGCCTCGACAATGGCTTCATTGTTTGCTTGTTCAGCAACAATTATATTTTGCATAAAACCCAATTGACGAGCTTTAACTGCAATCTTTTGATGTACTACCAGAATGTTACTTGCAGCAATTATAGATAGAGCATTTTTATGTTCTTTATCTTTAATCGACAGCTGATTCAGAGCCCCTCCCATAATGGTCAACAAATTGACCAAGCCCTCAGTACTGGTAATAATTATAAAATCTATTTTATTTTTCTGCCAAATATCCAGCAATTTTCTGCTGTCTTTCAGAGTCTTCACTATTGGACAAGTGCGTTGGTACACTTCCAGATAGTCCACCTGTGCACCTCTTGAGCGCAACTGTTCGGCTAAATATTCCCTTCCACCTTGGCCTCTCACAATGAGAATTTTTTTTCCTGAACATTCATTAAATGCAGAATGTTTCAACAAGGCCTCACTATCACTTCCTTGTTCGGGAACAATATCAACATCGATACTATATCCCAATATTTGTTGTGTTTTTTGCTTTATAACTCTTTCTGTCGAACGCCCAACAGCAGCTAGACGCAATTGCTTTGGAAAAAAATCAGGTTCTTTTTTACCCAATAAATAGGTCGATAATAATTTCAAAAAATAATTAACGGCATTGGCACTGATAAAAATCAATATATCAATTTTGTTAAGATTTTTAATGCACAGATTACTATTGAGTGTATCAGTTAAACCGGTTATTTCAATCACCGGACTTTCGATAACCTTAGCTCCCTGCCTTTCTAAAAGTTTAGTTAATCCTGTTGCTTGTTCAACCGGTCTGGTATTTACAATGGTCAGCGCGGACAAATCCTGCCATTTAGATTGCATTTATTGACACTCGATAATCATATTCGCTAACTGGGAAATCTAGCAATCTATTTATGAATACACTGCGTCTAAAATTTCCCTTGCTCCCTTGGCCAATAATTCTTCCGCCACATCTATTCCCAATTGCTCAGCGTCATCCGCACTAGCCGATTTTTCAGCCCGAATAATTTGTTTGCCATCCAAAGAGGCCACCAACGCCCGCAAATGTAGCTGATTACCTGACAATTCAGCAAAACCGCCAATAGGGACTTGGCAACCACCTTCAAGACGCTTATTTAAAGCACGTTCCGCTTGCAAACGTATGGCCGTGCCGGGATCAGCTAATGGGCTAATCAGATTATGTATTCGTTCATCGCCGATTCGGCATTCTATGCCCACAGCTCCCTGTCCAATAGCCGGTAAACTTTGCTCTGTACTAATAAAATCGCTAATACGATCCTTCATTTCTAGACGAATCAATCCGGCCGCAGCCAGGATAATAGCATCATATTCACCATCATCAAGCTTTTTCAGCCGAGTATTGACATTCCCACGTAAATCTTTAATTTGAAGGTCAGGTCGATTAACCTTAAGTTGCGTTTGACGACGTAGGCTAGAGGTACCGACTACAGCTCCGTTAGGAAGCTCACTCAAGGAAGCATAATTATTTGAGACAAAGGCATCGCGCGGATCTTCTCGTTCGCAAATAACCGCCAATTCAAGTCCATCCGGAAAATCAACTGGAACATCTTTCATGGAATGTACAGCAATATCCGCATCACCATTGAGCATTCCCACTTCTAATTCTTTAACAAACAATCCCTTGCCACCAACTTTTGCGAGTGGCGTATCGAGAATTTTGTCGCCTTGGGTGGTCATTGTTAAGAGTTCCACTTCCAGTTCGTCATGTATGGCAAGTAAGCGATCTCGAACGTAATAGGCCTGCCATAATGCTAAAGGACTTTTCCGGGTTGCAATGCGAATAATTTCTTTGGCCATAGGAGATTCTGCTTTATAAAGTTGTGGATTATATCCGATAAATTTGCTTAGATGTATTGCTTTAAGTTAAATTTTTTAAAAAAATAGAGCATAGTATAAAAATTCTTAATGCTTAGGTCCAATGCTTTCATCGAATAAAAGTAATCTCCAGTGATTTTAATTTTTAGTTTTCTCAATTTAATAAACAGTAAAATAATTGTATGACTAAGGCTTGCCAGTTACTTTGTAATCGAAATTACGATAAAATGCATCTATTTCCTCAGCTTTCTTTTCTGTGATTTACGATGCCAATAAAACGATTTCTTCAATTAATGTTTGCTATTAGCCTATTACAAACCAGCATACTTTCCTCTGCATTTGCTATAGAGCTCCCCTTAATCAGTGATATTCGACAAGAAGCCAAAACAGCCCAAAATAATAATTTGCCCATGCTGATTATTTTTAGCTCAGACCATTGTCCCTTTTGTGATTTGGTTAAAGAAGACTTTCTAAAGCCAATGCTAATTTCTGGAGATTATACCGACCGAGTTATCATTCGGGAAGTGAATGTTGATGCTGGTAGTTCCATAATTGACTTTAATGGACAACCAATACCTAGCGACAGCTTTACATATCGCTATAATGTATCCATGTTTCCCACTATGTTAATGCTCAATTATCAAGGCAAAACCTTATCACATAGAATTTTAGGAGTTAATACACCGGAAATGTTTGGGGGCCGAATCGATGCGATGATAGATTTAGCCAATCAACAACTACAGCAAAATATCACTAACAATTAAACAATTATTATCTTTTGAGGCTATAATCTTAGAAAATTTGTTGTTATAAAAAACGCGAGCTACGAGCAATGTTTGGATCAAGTAATAGCATAACGATACAACAACTGAAAAAATCCAGTGCCATATTCGCTACCTTATCAGAGCGACATTTGATTGAATTAGAGGCACAAGATGCTATCCGTACCTATGCTTTGGAAAAAGACGAAAGTATTTCATTCCAAGGTGGTAGCGGCAAAGACTCTTATTATTTGTTAAATGGCTCAATGCATTTCGATTTAAATGGCACTAGCCGAGGTCTTTTTGCTGCTGGTCAAAAATATTTCAAAGCAATCGAATTAGAACCCGGACAACGCGGCAAATTTATAGCCAATAGTGCTTGCGTAATTTGCAGAACTGACCGCGACCAACTGGACTTTTTATGTTCTTGGAATGCTTTGATTGATAATTTTGACCACACCATTCATCATGGAATTCAAGCCCGTCTAAAAGAACTAAAAAATCCTGCTGTTTTTATGCGCCTTCCATTTGAAAATGTAGAAGAAGCCTTTAAACGAATGTTAATCATAGATGTGGACGCCGATACTGATATAATTAAGCAAGGGGATACGGGGGATACTTTTTATATTATCCAATCCGGTCATGCTGAAGTTTGGCAAAAAAACATCTACGACCGAGAACCTCAAAAGGTAGCTGATTTAAATTGTGGCGATCATTTTGGCGATGAAGCCCTAATAATGCAAGGGACTCGCAATGCTACCGTAAAAATGACTAAATCAGGACAATTATTAGCCTTGCATAAGTCCGACTTTGATGCTCTAATTCATCAGCCTTTGGTTGATAAGGTCGATGCTCAAACCGCATTAAATTATATCAACAACGGCTATATCGTCATTGATGTCCGACATGTCGAAGAATACCAAGAAAGTCATTTAGCCAATGTCAAATCCATCCCCCTGCACAATTTACGTAAGTGTTTGCCAAAACTAGACAAAACCAAAAAATATTTAATCTATTGTCATTCTGGTAACCGAAGCGCAGTCGCAGCAATGATAATGAAACAAAACGGCTTAGAAGCCGTGTGCTTAAAAGATGGAATTAAACACTGGCCGTATGAATTGATAAAAAATCGACTAGATTAATTCTTTTAAATATTTTCGAATCACAGGAACTAAGCGCTGACTCACATCCAACTGCTCGGAACAATTTTTTAAGGCTAATTTGCTACCCCCATTATCTTGCTTATGAATCGCAACTATCTGCGACTTTTTAACTAAGGCATTGCGGTGGATACGAATAAAGCTTTCAGAAAATTCCTGTTCTAGGTGTTTTAAGGTTTCTTCCATTAAGGCTTCTCCTTTTTGATGCCTAACAGTAATATATTTGTGATCGGCCAGAAAATAATAAATATCCTCTATGGCGATCAATTCAATATTCCCTCGGGTTTGAATGCTGAGATGGGCTCTTTGAGGAACTGCATCAGTTTGTTGTATGGCTGCTAGTTGAAATTTATTCAATCGGCCACATGCTGATAAAGCTTTAAATAATCGTTCTTGTTTTATGGGCTTTAATAAATAATCAATGGCATTACTTTCAAAAGCGGCTAATGCAAAGTCACTATAGGCTGTGGTAAAAATAATCGCCGGAGGGTTCTCTAGTTGTGATATATGTCGTGCCGCTTCCAAACCATCCATACCTGGCATACGAATGTCTAATAACAACACATCAGCATTAGTTTTGGCTATTTGCTGAATTACCTCTATGCCATTTTTAGCCTGCGCAACAATTTCGGCATTTGGCCAATCCATCAGTAAATCAACCAAACGTTCACGAGCTAATTGTTCATCATCAGCAATTAATATTTTCATAGGACCTAGGCATTTTATTTAAGGGCCAAGTTTAGTGCATCGCGATACTTTTCTTTTAACTCATCTGGGAGAGGACCTGAAAACTCCAAGTACACTCTCTCATGGCATTTTCGTCCAGTTATTCGGATATTTCCGGGCTTATGCATACGAGATAATTGCTCTACGTCAAATAAAAATTCGGAGGGTATATCACCTTCATGGCTTTTAATCGCTCCCTCTTCAATTAAAAGTGTAAAAACAACTCGTCGCTTTCGTTTTAATAGAAAGCCAAAAAATACGGCATCAAATAGCAGAAGAATAACAATAATAACCAATGCACTGGCAAAACTCATTCTGACCTCTTATTCTATATTCAATATTTTATGTATTTGCAAGGAAATGCGCCATTTTGGATGTCGCATACAATAGTTCAGGGTCTTTTTTAGGTTTTCTTCAGCCATTTTATTATCAATTGCTTGTAGAAAAAAGTGCTTGAAATCAAGCTGGGAATATTTTTCGGGCGGAAGTTCTTTTTGGGGATACAAGAGTTTTAATTCATCTCCCTGAAAAATTTTTAGCTCCATCTGACTTTTGGGACTAACGCATAACCAATCAATATTTTTCGGCGCAGGCAGACTACCATTCGTTTCAACCCCCACTTCAAAGCCTTTCTGATGCATGGCATTAATTAACTCATCATCCAATTGCAACAAAGGTTCACCGCCAGTAAATACCACATAGGGTTTTACTTGGACATCAGCTTGACTCGGCCACAGTTTTTGGATTGTCTCAGCAACATCTACTGCAGCTGGATACTTTCCACCCCCTTTACCATCAACACCAATAAAGTCGGTATCGCAAAAAGGACAAGCCGATTTTTCACGATCTTTTTCTAAACCACTCCATAAATTACAGCCGCTAAATCGACAAAAAACAGCGGCGCGCCCAGTTTGGGCTCCCTCACCTTGTAAGGTGTAGAAAATTTCCTTAATAGTATACAAATTTAGTGTTCCGGCAAGGGTAAATGTTAAAACTTGAGGGACTCAGACAAATAAAGTTGGTGAGGCTTAGGATTCTTCAAAACTGATTTCAATCACCGCTTTTCCAAATTCTGAAGAAAAAGGCATAATTAGTTTCGGGCCATTAACTTTGTGATTGATGGTATGATTTTTCCCGGTAACCACCATGGGTTTTGCCATATCAAATTCAAAGCCTTTTTCACCTAATATTTTTTTTGCGCCACCAGATACCATATTGGTAATCTCACCAACCATATCAGCAACCTGTTCATCAATTTTTGGGGATTCTTCGCCGAGCATATTGGAATAAGTTTTTAATCCTAAAGCTTCATCGAAAGAGATCGAAAATGATCCTTTTAATTGTGGCCCTACCATTCCAATCAATCCTGATACATCACCTTGAGCAATGGTATTTTCTTTCACGTCAACTTTACCCGGCTGTAAATCAATTTGCGCCATGGTTTTCATCACGTCTAATAGTGAAGTTAAAAAAGGATTTATAAATTCAGCATTCATCGATATTTTTTGGCAACCTAATCATAGTCCTGAATGATATTATGGTAAATGCTCATATTTCAGCTTTCCAAATAAGCTCTGAAAAATCGGACAATTACAATTAATTCAATTTTTCAGAGGAAGTATAGAAAATCCGAGCCAAGTTTTCAATCAGCCTTCGTGGTAAAAATCAAAATGGCTCTTTAGCGTCATATCACCATATCTTCAGGAATTGGTGTGAGAAAAGAATGATCGAGCATCTGTTACAAACTGGCCAAATTATATGGTTTTTACAAATAATAATTATTGTTGAAAATATTATTTGTTGATTGTCCATCTTTAGCAATAAAACAGTTAATTTAGGTGCAATACTTCTTCAATTTTATGCCCCAGCTCCTGCAAGTCTACCGGTTTATCAAAATAGGCCTTAAAACCAGCATCCAAGCCTCGTTTTTTACTTTTTGCCATAACATTGGCACTCAATGCTAAAACCGGAATGGAACGGGTATTGACATTTTCTTGCAATCGTTTAAGTGCCTCAAAGCCATCCATACCGGGAAGGTTAATATCCATTAAAATAATATCTGGCAATTCGCGACAAGCAATTTCAACTCCGATCTCGGCAGTCTTTGCCGACAACATTTGAATATTTTTTTCACGCTCAATCATAGTTTCAATCAGGGTTAGATTTGCCTGATTATCTTCGATATAGAGTAATTTTTTGGTTATCTTTGTATGTTCATCAACTGCATTGACGACCGTTCCTTTTTGCGGATATTGCTCAAAACTCTGTTTATCTGTTTGCATTGTTGGACAGGTTATTTCAAAATCTGGTGACTGTTGCACTATAGCTAATGGTAATTTTACCCAAAAAGTACTACCTTTATCTTTTCTACTCCAAAAACCCATATTTCCCCCCATATTTTCAATTAATTGGCGGGTTAAAATAAGGCCTATTCCGGTCCCTTCTATATCGGTATGTTCAGCGCCTAAACGGTTAAAAGGTTGAAAAAGTTCGGCCTGTTTTGCTTTGGATATTCCATATCCGGTATCACTAACCTTTATCTTTAAATAATTATCTCCTTCATAATCAATGGATAATTCTACCCGTCCTGCAGGTTTATTATATTTAATAGCATTGGTCAGTAAGTTAAGGATGGCTTGTTTGGTACGAATATAATCAGCTTTAACAAAAGGGTTAGCACATTGTATTTGAGCTTTAATATGAATATTTCGTTTATTTGCTATTGAGTCAATCAAAGGTAGGCATTCTTCAATAATATTCTGAATATTAACTTTTTTTATATTTAGGGCAAGTTCTCCAGCTTCAATCTTTGAAAGTTCTAATATATCATTAACCAATTCCAAAAGGTGCTGTCCACCTTTGGTAATTTCATCAACTTGACACGATTGTTTTTTATTAAGCTTGGATTTTTTTCCGTCTCCTAATAACTGACTAAAGCCTAAAATCGCATTCAATGGAGTACGTAATTCATGACTCATATTAGAAAGAAACTCAGATTTCGCCATATTCGCTCTATCTGCTTCTTTCTTTGATTCTTTTAAAGCATTCTCATACTTTTTCCGTTCACGTATATCCCGTATTATTCCCGTAAAATAGACCTTATTTCCACTCGGCCAATAGGAATAGGTCAACTCAACAGGAAAGCTAGTCCCCTGCTTATTTAAGGCTTGAAAATCAATACTGTTTTTATGATTTATGGGTTGTTTATAAATCACCAACCTTTCAAAAGCGTTAACAATTATCTTTTTATAACGAGGTGGGATAAGCTGACTAAAATTCGAACCAACTATTTCCTGATATTCAAAACCAAACATATTTTTAGCCGCATCGTTCCAATAAATTATTCTACCTTTGGTATCGACGGTAATAATTGCATCTTTTGCAGTCTGGGCTACAGCTCGAAAATTGTTTTCACTTTTTCGTAATTTATTGGCAAGATTAGCAAACTCACGACTTCTTTTTGCGAGTGCAAGAATTGATGCTCTGATTTCTTTAGGTGGGCCTGATTTTTTTAGGAACTCATCTCCACCCGAATCAAATGCGGCCATAATATCATCTGCCCTATAGGCCGAGGAGAGACAAATTATGGGAGTTTGTACATATTTACTATCCAAACGAATTAATTTTGCCAACTCTATGCTGCTATAACCCGAACCTTTCATGTCCATATTTATCAGAATCACATCAGGCTTTATTTCCTCTAAAGTATCTAAAATGTTAAGTGGTTCCGTAAGAGTTATTCCTGATAATTCACCATATAAGAGTTGAGTTTTGTTAATTTCAGCCGATTCATCGTTGTCAACAATTAAAACTCGATATCCTGACATTTTTTCCGAATTAGTTAGTTTGTTTAAAAACTCAATAAGCTCTACTATATCTACGGGTTTTAATAGATAAGCATCAGCCCCTAAAGATACCGCATGAAGTCTTGCAGATACATCACTTCGATCTGAAATAAAAATAATCGCACAATTGAGAATCTTTTGAGTCCGAAGTTTTTTGATATCGTTAAGATAAGATTTTTGATCTATAGGAAAATCAATATCAATGATAATTGCGATTGGGCTTATTTGTTTAAGCCGGTCATTTAACGTTTCTGAAGGTACTATCATATTCAGTTTATAATCAAAACAATCAAGCCGGTCTTGTAAAGCCTCTGTCAATAATTCATCATCGGTAATCAAAACAATTTCATTTTTTACCTCTCCTCTATCCTCTCGAGCATGAACTAATAAATCCCAATTACCGTTTTTTCTCCTAATCGGTGTTCCTCTACCTAATGCAAGATTCGTAATCGATAAATGTAAGTTTTTTAAATTTAGTATTGTTTTTTTATTCAGTCCATAAGCATCATTAATAGCCTTAAAACAAATTTCTTCTTCTTCTCGAACAATTTTGCTGATTTTATCAAGTCCAAAAGTACCAGAGCTGCCGGCTAATCGATGCAATAATTTTTGTAATTGAATCAATATGTCCACATTCTGACACTGCGATTCAGAGAGATTTAGCTTTTCAATCAAAGTCGATATTTCATTTAATTTCTGCTCCAAGGTCAACTGAAAATTGTCTCGAAGAGCACTAAGTTTTTTAACAGTACTTGCCTTCTTATCTGACATTTAAACAAAGTTCCTTAACCTTTTAAAATTAGGAGTTTTATCAATGGGGTCTACTATCTATTTTTTTTACTAGTGCCATTAAATCAGCAAAGTTTTCGGTTACCATATTTTCATTGTTAAAAATTGAAATTAGTTTTTGGGTAGAGTCATCAACCAGGTCAAGTAATGCCGATTCTTGATCCTCATCTAATCCTAAATATAGCAACCGCTCTTCAATATTCTGTCCCATCATTTGGGTAATATTTAAGGTCTGAAGCCGATCACATGCATAACGCTGTTGTAACTTATCAACTGTAACCGATATCGCTTTTATAATTTCTTGAATATTTAAATGTTTTTCTAACTTTATTTGAGTATTTAAAGCTACTACTCTGGCATCTGCGGCACTTCCAATGACTGCTAGGTGCTCCCTTAAACGCCCACATTTTTCAGGATCATTTAAGGGCAAATTTTTTACTAAAATGGAACTATTGGTATAGTTGATAAATAGGCGAGAATCGTAGTTAAAAATTCTCCCCTTAGATTTAACAACGGTAATTAATTCACTTTCCAACGGTTTAAATATTCCTTCCGGATTAAAATCCATAACTTCACCTTCTAGATGGACTTGGAAAGCAGCATTAAGACCAAAGGTAGACAAGGAATCGAACAAAATATCGGCTATTTCCTGATAACTATTCGCTAAAAAACTATTTTCTATAAAGTGAGAAACGATACCAGACTCACTCGACATATTCATCGTGGTATGTACGACATCCGTTACATTACGAATCTCCTCAATTAACTTATCATGCTTTACTTTTGCATCGACATAAACCTTAACTTTGGACATTAACTCGTCCAAATTAAACGGTTTTGTTATATAGTCAAAAGCCTTTAGGTTATATGCTTTTAAACGACTTTCAACATCACCGAGTGCGGAAACAAAAATAACCGGAATATGTCGAGTTTTCTCATTCTTTTTTAGCCTCTCACAGACATCATAACCATTTAGACCAGGCATCAAAATATCCATAAGAATCAAATCTGGCATAACTTCAGAAATTTTATCTAAACATTCTTCTCCAGAAGTAACACAATAAACATCAAAGTCATCTTCCAAGGTATCTTCAATTACCCCTAAATTTGCAGGCTCATCATCAACAACCATAATTCGCGCAACTTCTCTCATTTATATGTCCCTTTTATAATTCTTATCAAACCAAAAAATAGTAACCAATAACATAGACAGGAGAATATACCCAATTCCAGGTGATAAATGAAAATTCGATAGTCACTAAAAGCCTAGTCAATAATTTACTGACTGACAACTCTGTTTTTTTTAAGCCCTATTCATTATCATATCCAGTCATCTCCAAATAACCACTTCCATTTATTAATTGTTCATTTTGCATACCTTTAACAGCCACAGCTCCTTCCCAATATTTAAAATTTCCTATCCATTCCTGATGTTTTAAAAAAGGAATGACAGAAAGCTGTAAATGCAGCGAAGGGATGCTTAATTGCCAACTTATGGGATATTTAATTTTAGTTTTTGGACTTTGCCAATACTCATGTATCTGAATTTCAAATTGATCAGCATTAAATTGTGTTTGCTTACCCTTCTCATCCACAATAATTGCATAGGATGTTTGATCTTTACTGCCATCATTTAAACGCAATTGATATAACATCAAATCTCTACCATCAGCCAATTGTAGAGCAAACCAATCCCAGCCTTTTTGATTCGCAGCCAGGCTCGAAGTAGACCATTCTCGATCAAACCAACTATTCCCATTTACCAGGTAAGTTTTATTGCCAACCCGGATACTACCTTGAGTCGGCATTCGCGTTATCGAATAATAATACGAAGCATTTCCAACTTGATTGCTTTTTTGACTAAGACCTTTATCTCCCTGTAAAATAATAGGTTTCACTGCATTTAATTGTAAATCAATGGCAAACTCAGGTTCATTCACCTTTAATTGTAATGGCAACCATTGTTTCTGATTAATGGAACGAAGCCCCCAATTATCCAACCATATTTGATAATATCCATCTTTATAAGCAACCCCGGCCAAACCCATTGAGTCCCGACTCATGGCTTGTTTATGATATATTTTTTCTCCATTTACATCAGTCAATGCGAGGTGAAGCATATAAATATTACTTGGACGCCAAGAGGACAGATTTTTTTTGTTACTAGCCTGCCAACTAATTAAAGCGACTCGAAATAAGGTAAATTGGTAGCCAAAACGTTCTCCAACAGCAGTTGCTAGGTTCCCCGTAAAATACCACCATTCGGTCTTATATTCAGGATGGGGGAGATGATCACGAGGAAATTGGAATTCCCTGGGGCCTATAGCCCGTTTAAAAGCAGGTGGCTCAGTTCCTGGAGTATCATTAGACCCCAAAAGTCCCTTCAAACTGAAATCATCAGCCACCGAAGACAGTCCAGATAAAAACAATAAGCCAATAATGATAACCTTTAGCATTTATTCTCCTCGTAAACTGACAGCCGGCGGTGTTCTAGCCAGTGATCTGGCTGGATAAATAGCAGCTATAATAGCAGCAACTAAAGCGAGTAAAGCTGCACTAATAAACTCCTGAGGAGGAAGTATAAATAACATTGACCAACCAAAGGATCGATAATTAATGACATCAACTAATAAATAGGCCAAGATAATTCCCATTGGCATAGCCAAAATCGCCGCAACCAATCCCATTACTAATGTTTCTAGGTATACTAGTGAAGACAGCTGTCGCGGACTAAGGCCTATGACTCTTAAAATAGCAAATTCCCTGGCTCGTTCTAATGCAATTGCCATAAGAGCACTCAATATACCAACAAATGATACAATGATGACCAAGAGCTTTAAGACTTGAGTAATTTTGAAGGTTCGATCAAAGATTTGCATAGACTCTTTGTGTAGCTCAGCTTTCGAGCTAAGATTCACATCATATTCTGACAAGATATCCACTAATAGTGGTTCAATCTGTTTATTTTCAACACCCTCTTGCAAATAAACTCCCAGACTGTTTATTTTATTATCTTGCCAATACTTCTGATAAGTTGTGCGGCTCATATTGATCATTCCTTGCTCTGAACCATAATGATAAAACACTCCTACCACTTTAAATTTACGCCATTGTTTATCAGTCGGGAGACTTATCCAATCACCAACATTCACTGAATGACGATATGAATACGGCTCTGAGACTATTACAGCATCTTCTTCAAACCATGCCTGTCGCGCAAATTCGGATATACCTGATTTTAATCGAAAGGCCTTGAAGCTAGGAATGGGGATATCGAGTACAATCAGGTGGTGATATTGATTATCAATAAAAAATTTGCGGCGCCGATCACTACTCACGGCTTTAACTCCATCTAGTTGGGCAATTTTTTTCTTTATATCAAGTCCAATAGGTGACGTAATTTTTTGATGATTGGAAGGCGAAATAAAATAATCCGCCCGCAAATATCCTCCTAACCATTCATCCACCGTCAAGCGAAAGCTTTGAATCATTATCCCAATACCTAAGGTAGCTGAAACAGCAATAACTAGAGCAATAATGGCAATAATTGACCGACTCAAAGAGCGAGAAATATTATTAACTGCCATTTTGCCGGGCAAAGCAAAAAAAGCTTTCATAGTGATACTAAACACTAACAATAGACGATGAATTAACCAAGGTAGGATTAGAGCGATAGAAAAAATAAGTAAAAAGACCGCGATAAATCCTTTTAACATGCCACCATTTTGATCTTGAATCAGAAAAAAAACAATAACACTCCCTATTCCTCCAGAAATTAACAAATAATTTAACCATCGCCTTGTTTTCTGTTCTAAGTTTATCCTCTGTAGAACTTTGACTGGCCTAGTGTAGGCTGCCTCTACGGCAGGAAAACTCGCTGAAATTAGGGTAGCTCCAACTCCCAATAGAATCGCCTTCCAAAAAGAAAGTTGTTGCCAATAAAACTGTGTGACCTGAACACTATAATATAAATCATTGATGGTCTGACTAATCAATCCCACTAAACTTTTAGCTAATAAAAATCCAAGCACCATACCTAAAACCGTTGCAATTAAGCCAATAATTAAAGCTTCCAGCAATATCACTATAAAGAGTTCAGAACGAGTCACCCCCATCACTCGTAAACGAGCAAAAATATGTCGACGTTGTACCACAGAAAACATCGTCGTGTTATAAATTAAAAACATCGCCACCAACAATCCGAGTAAGCTTAAAGCAGTGAGATTAAGTTCAAACGACTCACTCAGACGCGACAATGATTGCTGATGTTGCTGACTCTCTAATAATTGTACTCCTGGAGGCAGAAGTCGTTTTATTTTATTAATTAAAACCGGACTATCCACTTCCAACGACAAATCAATCTGACTAATATATCCTTGAAATTTAATTAATTCTTGCGCAGTACTAATATCACTAATAAGCCAGTTTTTTAGTTCACTTTTAAGGCTGCCATTCAGAGCGAAACTATCAATAATGGTTACACTAGTTTGATGGTTATCAATTTCTACAGCTAATCTGTCACCTTTTTTTAAAGCATGTTCTTTTAAAAAAAGTTCAGAAACTAAAATACTATTAGGTGTTACCAATAATTGCTGTAAAGTGTTGCTAGAAATCTCTGCAAAATTTTGTTGACTAATAGTTCGTAACTGACTTTCGCTAAACGGATCTATACCTAATAAGCGCACTTTTTTGCGATGAAAATCTGGTAAAACAAATTGAGACTTTATTAAGGGCGCGATTTTTTTTAGCCCTAATTGCAGCCGAAGCTGAGTATACAAATGTTCAGGAACGGCGGGATTATCCCCCACAATTCGATGAGAAGCAGTCCCTGTCAATGACTTTATGGAATGTTGAAAACTTTGTTTAGCACTAAAAATGGCCAAATCCATACCAACAGTAATAGCTACTCCCAAGGTGATACCTAAAATTGAAAATAATAATTGCAGTGGATGTTTACCTAAATAGGTCAAACTGGATAAAAATAATAATCGCATCAATCGAACTCAAGCACTATATTTATAAATTAAATATTCTATTCGGCAATATTAAACCTAAAACACTTTTCTAAGTATAGTTTACTTCATTTTAAATACTTAATTGTCATAAATTAATCCGCTGTTTTCCTCTAATTTAGCCTTTGAATAGACATCCATGTAGGAAAAGCCTTACATACTTTTTATTTTTTTTATGTTTTAATGTTCATGCACGTTTTGTGTGTCATACCGTTGTTCAATAAAAAAACAGCATTTATATAAAAACTTTATAAAAAAATAAAGGGGAGATTAATGAAAAAAATAGTAACATTCGTATTTATCCTATTTTTGCCTTGGCTGAGTCATGCCATGGACGAATTAGGTGTTCCTGCTCAGGGTGGATTTCCGGAATATCTATTTATTGATAAAGTTCCAGAATCAGAAGCTCATTCCACCGCCGAAATGATTTCTAAGGCCCTTGCTAAAGGTCGTTTAGTTATCTTTGCTCAAATGAAAAAACTCACCGATCCAAATCTAGGTGATAAAGGTTTTACGGGTGATAAATTTGTAAAACAATGGGAAGCTACTTTAGAAGCTGATTTTATGGCCGCATCTCCCAGACAACAAAAAATCTTGGAAAAACTTATCTGGGCGGGCAAACAAAGTATGGATAATAACCAGGACCGTTTAAATATTAAAGGGGTAAAATGGAAACATTTTCTCCCCGCCAAATGGGCTAGGGAAACAGGCTTAATGTTTAATTCACGCACTGGAATTGTAACCAAACAACCCTCTCGTAATTATCGTCATCCCAGTAATGCCCCCGACCACCGAGAAAAGGAAATCCTAAAGGAATTTGCTTCAAACAATTCTTCAGATGCGAAACCCATGGGGGAGTTTGATATGATGGGTAAACAAAAAGTTTATCGTTATTATGATCCCATTCCCTTAATGAAACCTTGTTTGGGTTGCCATGGTAAACCCAAAGGTGAACCTGATATTCTGGGTTATAAAAAAGACGGTTTAGAAGCAGGAGATATTATTGGCTTTATTAGCGTGGCGGTTGCAGTCGAATAGCCATATGCAAATAATTTATTATTAACAACGTATTAAAAAAAGAACAAGGTAGTATCGACTACCTTGTTCGAAAAGGATACTTATATTTACACCCTCAAACTAATTTCTGATTTGAATTGCCTTTGGTCCACACCTTCAACTAACAGCAACCACTTTTATTGATATTTTACCGAGCCTCACCGGATGTTGTATTGATATCACAATAAAACACATTGTTTAATCAATAAAAGTCTATGCGCCTCTTTCTTTTATTAATAAAGCCTTTCTTGACATTAGTTTCGACGCAGTCTATCTATTATATTGCTCATCAAAGCAGACGTATTCAAGAAAATAGGGGGAACTAAAATGGCATCAGTGACCAAAAAAATCAGTAAAGAATTACAAATTAAACTACGTCCCGAATTAGCAGTTACCAATGTTCGCGCCAAAGAAACCATCATAGAAATTTTGGAATGGTTAGAAAATAATACTGAGTTTAGCTGGAAAGACTCTTCTGGTGATGACTGGGAGCGGCGAGGTGAACGTTATGATACTCAAGATAGCTTTTTTAAATCCAATCGGATTACTCTGGCTAGCGAGAAATCAGAGGATGATAAAAATCGTACAAAAATAAAGTGTAAACTACATAATTTTATCCCGGAATTACTTTATCCAGAAATCGAATACGCTTATTGCTATCCGAATGCGGGATCATATGATGATATCGAGCTAAAGTTTAAACAAGAGCAAGACATTCATTTTAATAACTGCAAGTACTGTGCGACAGGTTATATGAAGTTGCCAGGAACGGCTCATCAATTTACCCAAGTCGAAGAGTTTTATCCCTATTATCCCAATTTAAAAAAAGTTCCTGAAATAGATGGTAATGCCGACTTGGTAAAAGTCAAAGATTGGCAAGAAACCATTTTTGACGATATTAAAATGAAAATTGGTGATTTTGAATTTAAGGGAGCCCTAGTCACCCGCCGGAACTATTGCGATCAAAGCTTAGATGAATCGGAATTCTCCTTTAAGGTAACAGAAGGAAAAGATGGCTGGGACTATAATGGTCTATCCCAATTAGCTGACATTTATAATTTAATACGTAGTCGATATGGTGAAATCTTTTTAATTAACCAACCTTCTATATTTACTTTCCAAAATCCTGCGTCTTCAGAGGAAATTAAAGAAATATGTAAGAAAGAATGCGGTTGACGGTTGACGGTTGACGGTTGACGGTTGACGGTTGACGGTTGACGAAATAGTATAAATTTTCTTGTTTAACAGTCAACAGTAAACCGCTCTTCTACATTTCAGGTAACTTTTTTCCACCAAAAATAACATCAAAACGCCATTCCATAAAATCGGGAGTATCGATATAGTTTTTACTAACAACATATTGCAATACGCTTTTTAGACGATAGGCATGGGCAACAGAATCCAGACGAATAATTTCCTTACCGCCTTCATCAAAGGCAATAAGCGTTGGGGCATAAAATAATTCCAATTGTTCCGCCCATTGCTTGGCCGTCAGTTTTTTCCCTTGTGGCGTAAGCACGGGTGAATCACTATTCATATCTAATTGTACAATATCAAACTTAGCTAATAAGGAACGTGTCTCTTCATGCTGTAAAGGTGAAGAGTGCAATACATCACAAGCATGGCAATCAAATTGTTCAAATATGACCAATAACGGCTGTTGGGCTTTCATGCGAGAACGATCCAACATATATGGCGGCTCCATAAATAGCTCATCACTATTTAAATCACCAACCTCAAATTTGGGTGGTGGGTCGGCCCGTGTTAAATAATTACGCAGGGTTTCTTCCTGATAGTATCCTTCAACAACATATTCTAATGCTGCTCTAAATTTATAAGGAGGATAATATCCTCGTAACATTAATGACTTTTCGCCATCTTTATCATAAAAGATCAAGCTAGGTGTTAGATTAGCTTTTTCACGCATGGCATACTCTCTCTCAGTCAACACAGCTCCATCTGGAGCAGTCACTTCATTACTTCCCCATATATTGATTGAGATTACATCGAAATTTTTCTGAGTATAAGCAGCAATATCATCTTGCCCAAAATCATTTTTCATTAATGCCTTACAATAAGCACAGTTTTTTTGACCAAAATAAACGGCAATTCCTTTTTTACCCGCAGATATGGCTTCATCCAAATCTTCCTTTAAATCCAAAAAACTCTCTTTAAACCAATCCGGATGACTAATATCTTCCACTGGCCTATCATCAAATTCAAAATTTTCCCAATCCGGCTCACCAGCAAGGGCAATAGGTTGGCAAGAACTCGCCAGAAGTATGGTTAAGAATAATTGTAAGAAATTTTTTGACATAAGCTTCGCGTTATTGTTTTTGCTAAGTATAGAATGCTTCTTCAACTATGTATAGAGCATTTGATTGGGCTTGTTTTTCAGTATCTTATATAAATCCCATATACACTTAGCCTAAATTAATCAAAATTAATTTGTAACTAAACATGCTTGATAGGTATAAGTAATATTACTTTTCGTTATATTGCCTGGCCTGATATTCTTGGATTTTATTCTCTAGTGCCTCAATAGTTGTAATCTCATGATTTTCCGTATGAAAATGTATATGAGCTAATGAAATTTCTTTTTCAGGTAACTTTGCCCCTTTTTCCAAACCCGCTAGGTCAATTTCAATATGTTCTCTACACATAATAATAAAATCATCTCCATGAAACCTAAAAACTAGAGAGTGGAGGAATTGTTCTTGAATCACTTTTGAAACTTCATTTAATACATCATCACCACTTTTCCAGCCATAACAATCATTATATTGAGTAAAATTTTTCAAAAAGACCACATTTAAACAGCAATATTGCAAATCAAATTTATTTCTCTTCAATAAAATAGTTAAATACTTTTCATTAAATGCATTGGTTACTTGATCTTTAAAGAAAAAAGCAAAGCGTTGTTGTTCTAGCTTGCTTTCTGGAAACTGACTGGTATTATCAGCCAGCTTCAATTGTGACAAAGCTCTATTGGCCGCCATAACAACCTCTTCCTGATAATGAATGCCAATTAGTGATTGTAATTCTTCCAGTGCTTGGGAAACTGTTTTACAAGCTTTGTAAATCCGATTGGTGGTCATCGCATCAAACGCATCGCATACTGCCATAATACGAGCCAAAGGAGGAATCGCATCGCCGACTAATCCTGCCGGGTAACCCGTACCATCAATTCGTTCATGATGAGCTCTAACAATAGCCGATAGGTCTTGGTACATGGGAATTTTTTCTAGCATGTCGGCACCAGTTTTAACATGCGATTGAATTAATTCAAATTCATCCTCACTCAATCTTCCTGGTTTTAATAAAATTGCATCGGGAGTTGTGACTTTACCTATATCATGCAAAATTCCAGCACGATATATTAGCTCACAGTCCACAGCCGAATAATTCATTTCTTGCGCAACCATTTTTGAATAAGTGGCTACCCGTTGCGAATGCCCACCCGTATAATTATCCCGGTGTTCAATTAATTTTACCAAAGACTCTACAGTTTTTTCGAAGTTGCTTACTTTGTCTTGCTGCATTGCTTTTTCTTTAGTTCTATTTTCTTCTAGTTTTCGGGTTTTTTCCTCTACCTTTTGTTTCAAGGCTTTTTGCCAGATAAAAGACAATAAGGACAATATCAACAATAGAGCGGCCAGAACAATAAAAATTGACGAAATTTTTTTATATAACAAGCTTTCTTTATTTAAAAAGTCAAACCATTTATTATATAGACGTTCATAGGTTCCATTGGATATTACAATAGATAGTCCTTCATTCAATTGAGCAAGAAGTTCCTTATCTCCATCTTTGACCGCGAAACAAAAATCTTGACGTAAATCATTTAAGATAAAATTGACAGGTTCAAGATTGCTATGATTCAAGCGTTCAATTAACTGTATCCCTACTATTTTTTGTATCAATACCCCATCATAGTTATAGTTTGCTAATAAACCCAATGCTTCCTCATAAGTATTTGTCAGGATAATATTGGGGGTTAATTGGGTTTCTAATAAATATTCATGACCAATGCCTCCTTTTACAACGATAAGCTTTTTTCCGCCCAAATCAGAAACCTTTTTAATACGTTTGTCCCCTTTTCTAATAATCACTGTACGATAGGAACTGAAATACGGAATGGTAAAATCAAAATCCTTCTCTCTTTCTGGGTGTCTTACCATTAAAGCCAGCACATCAAGCTGGCCTGATTTTAATTCATTTTTAATGACATCCCATTCTCCTACTTTAAATTGCACCTCTAATCCCATAACTTTTGCTACCGATTTGAGTAAATCTACGGAAAAACCATCAGAACGATTATTTTTTGCTACGATAGAAAAAGGAGGATAACTGGGCTCAGTGGCTGATAATAAAATCCGTTCTTGAGAATTTGCCAAAGCTTCAGTAAAAAAAAGAAACATAAGGAACGGCAAGTATATACAGAAGGATATTTTTTTCATTAAGTTAGTTTTAAACCTAAGATATTATAGAAGGTACAAATAAAAGTAATGATGAATTAGAATAAATTAGACCTAAATTGTCAATAATTTCCGACGCATAATGACTAAAACATAAGCCGTTACCAAGGCGATAGCCAAAGCGACACTGGCCAAGAAAACCATGGAAATAATCAATATATTCTGGAATTGAATTTTTGACTGACTAAGGTGCAATTGCTCACTTTTTTCTAGGGTAAAGCAATCACCCAAAAACTCGAGCGGCCTGTTTTAGTTTTATCTTTTTTCATTTTTCTAGGATAATAGCGATTTTCTAAACTATTCAAGGCAGGAAGGCGGTGTAATAGCCAGGTTTATTTCGAGCCTTCATAACGCCGAATAGATGCGCTTATCGGCTTGCCCTGCAGAAGTTTAACGAGTTCTGAATCATGCATTTTCAGGTGGATTGGATATTTATGAGCATCAAACTTGGGGTGAAACATCCTCAACTATCTCTGGCTTCCCTTTAACTTTTTCCCGAATGGACTGAATCACACTAAAAAACATAGGCACTAATATCGGTACTAAAATCGCTGCGGCCAACATACCACCAAATACCGCAGTCCCTAATGAACGACGACTACCAGCTCCAGCGCCAACAGCAATGACTAAAGGAATAACGCCCAAAATAAAGGAAAAAGCCGTCATTAATACGGCCCGAAAGCGTAATTTAGCTGCCATCACCGTTGCATCAAAAATAGAGTGTTTATCGTCTTCTCTTAAGGTTTTAGCAAACTCAACAATCAAAATGGCATTTTTAGTCGCCAGACCCATTAATAAGACGATACCTACTTGCATATAAATATCATTTTCCAGCCCCACCGATGATTGGGCAATGACTGCTCCAAAAATTGCCAATGGTACCGAAAAAATCACGGCAATGGGAATGGTCCAGCTTTCATACTGAGCAACCAAAAACAAAAACACAAAAATAATTGCCATAGCAAAAATTATCGGAATCTGATTACCCGCTAAAATTTGTTGGTAGGCTTGCCCCGTCCAATCATAGGCATAACCAGGTGGTAAAGTATTATCAGCGACCTCTTGCATGGTGTTTATCGAGTCACCGGAACTATAACCAGGAGAAGCTGAGCCATTAATTTTGATCGAGCGGAATAGGTTATAACGGCTAATCATCGCGGGGCCAATCATCGCTTCGGTACTCAATAATGTCCGCAGAGGAACCATTTCACCCTGATTGTTTTGCACAAATAAATTATAAATATCATCGTCAGTCATACGGAACTTGGCGTCAGCCTGCATTAAAACCTGATAGGTTTTACCAAATTTATTAAAATCATTCACATAGGTTTTACCGGTTAAGCTATTTAAGGTACTAAATATATTGCTTAAAGGAACTCCCATAATCTTAGCTTTTTCTCGATCGATTTTTAAAAAAACTTGAGGAACAGAGGCATTAAACGTACTGAATACAGCACTTAATTCAGGCGCTTTATTGGCTGCAACCGATAGTCCGCCTAGTACTGAAGCCATATTTTGCGGACTATCCCCAGCAGTCGATTGTAAAATAAACTCAAACCCTCCTGTCGAACCAAGACCAGGAATAGGCGGGGTACGAAATGGAAAAATATTCGCGGTTGCAATTGTTGCTAATTGACCTCGAACTTGTCTCACGACAGCCTCTTCATCCATGGAGGGATCTTCACGTTCTGACCAGTCTTTCAATACTGCAATGACCAAAGCACCATTGGAAGATATCCCCTGATTTAGAAGACTATATCCGGGTACCGAAACAATATGCTCAACTGCGGGATGTTTCATAATGATTTCTTCCGCTTGAGCGACCACCTTTTGGGTACGATTTAAAGATGCGCCATCTGGCAACTGAATATCTACCATAAACGCCCCTTGATCTTCCATGGGCACAAATCCACCGGGCAGTTTCTGAAAAAGATAAAACGTCGCCCCGCAAAATACGGCAAATATTAACATCCAAAAAACGGCTCGTTTTACGATGGAAGCGACCAGATTAGTATAACCGCTGGTCATTTTATCGAAGCCGCGATTGAATAGACCGAATATACCCTTAGTTGCCAATTCGCCACTACCTGATTTTAATAAAGTAGCACACAGGGCAGGACTCAGGGTTAACGCATTAAGAGAGGATATGGCAACCGCTACAGAAATAGTTACCGCAAATTGACGAAATAATTCCCCGGTTAATCCCGGAATAAACCCTAAGGGGACAAAGACAGCTAAGAGCACTAGTGTGGTCGCGATCACCGCACCTGAAATTTCTTCCATTGCCTTGCGTGTTGCCGGAACAGGCGCCAAACCGTTAGCCATATGTCTTTGGGTATTTTCGACCACAATTATCGCATCATCTACCACAATACCAATGGCAAGTATTAAACCAAATAAGGTAATCATATTGATGGAATATCCCAAAGCGATCAAACCAGCAAAGGTACCAATTAATGACACGGGAATCGCCAAGGACGGAATTAAAGTAGAACGCCAGTCCTGAATAAAAACAAACACCACAAAAACCACTAGTGCGATTGCAACAAACAGGGTTTCAACCACTTCGTCAATAGAAGCCTGAATAAACCGCGTCGTATCGTAAGGAATCGCATATCCTATATCATCTGGGAAACGCTTCGATAATTTTTCCATTTCCTTACGTACTGCTTCAGCGACACTTAAAGCATTTGCGTCAGGTAATTGGTATATGGCCAAAACAACTGCGGGTTTACTATCCAATTGGCCAAAAGCATCATATGATTTCGATCCCATCTCAATACGTGCAATATCTTTTACCCGCACTGTTGAACCATCTTTACCCACTCGGATAATAATATTACCAAACTCTTCGGGGTTACTTAAACGTCCCTGAGTTCTAAGGTTGTATTGAAACTGGGTTTGCGGTGGGCTTGGCTGAGCGCCTAATTGTCCGGCCGCAACTTGTACATTTTGATCTTGAATAGCCCCCATAACATCATTGGTTGTTAAGCCCAAGCTATTAAGCCGATCGGGATTTAACCAAATCCGCATACTATAGTCCTGCACACCTAAAATGGCCGCTTCACCGACACCATCTAAACGGGCTAATACATCCGTCACATTGATATTGGCGTAGTTATTTAAAAATAGCGTATCGTAGGTCTCGTTGGGGGAGAAAATATTCACCACCATTAACATATTGGTGGATTGTTTTTTGGTCGTCACTCCCTGTCGGGTTACAGCTTCCGGCAATTGTGACATAGCCTGAGCAACACGGTTTTGTACATTAACCGTATTCATATCGGCATCACTGCCGACTTCGAAGCTAATGGTCAGGCTATAACTACCGTCATTCGCACTATTTGAAGACATATATATCATGTCTTCTACACCATTAATTTTTGATTCTAAAGGTCCAGCTACCGTATCGGCAATAGTTTCGGCGTCAGCACCTGGGTAGGCAGCAGAGACTTTAACTTGGGGTGGCGCTAAATTTGGATATAGAGCAACGGGTAATACATTAATGGCTACCAATCCAGCAATACAAATAATAATGGAAATTACAAAAGCAAATTTAGGACGCCCAATAAAAAAAGCACTAAACATAATTAGTGCTCCTTCTGTTTGTCTTGAACTTGCTTTTCACTACCGGGTAAGATAGCCATCTTGGGCTCGACTAGCATACCGGCTCGAACCTTTTGAATGCCTTCAACAATCACCGTTTCATCGGGTTCCAGTCCTTCTAAAATGATTAAGTCTCCACCGTATTGTTTACCTGTTTTAACCCGTCGTAACTCCACTTTTTTATCTGGATTAACAAGCATAACAAAACGTCCAGCTTGATCTTCTTGAACTGCTGAAGCATAAAGCATTAAACCACTTTGCTTTTTCTCTTTCGATAAAACCGTACGAACATAGAGCCCAGGTACTAATAATTTATCCGGGTTGTCAAATCGTGCTCGGACTAATACGGTCCCAGTCGCCGGGTCAACCGCATTGTCAATAAAATCAATATGTCCAGCGACGGGATATTCAGTTTGGTCGGGCAATTTTAAAGTAATTGTTAACGGAATATCAGCAGGATTTAAATTGCCCTCATGTTTTTTTAAACGGCGTTGCTTAACTCGAATTAAGTCCTTTTCTGCTACCGTAAAATTGACATAAATAGGATCTAATTCAACAATTCGAGCCAATTTTTCCGTTTGGGGACCAATTATATTCCCAACACTTACAATAGCACGTCCAATTCGACCATTAATTGGAGCTTTAATGCGAGTATACGACAACTCCAATTCAGCTTTTTGTAAACCGGCTTTCGCATACGTCACTTGGGCTTTAGCTTGTAAAACCTCACTTTCGGTCACATCGACTTGTTGTTGACTAATATTTTTAGACTTTAATAGCTTCTTGTAACGGAGCAAATCTTTTTTTGCCCGGACTAAATTAGCTTCAGCTTTGGCCACTTCACCTTTAGCTGCAGCCAAATTAGCATCATAAATAGAAGGGTCAATTACAAACAGTTCATCACCCAGCTTCACATCAGCACCTTCTTGAAACTTGGTTTCAAGCAAATAACCACTCACTTGGGCTTGTAAATAAACATCATTAATAGCGATTGTACGTCCTATATATTCCTGACTTTCAACGATATCTCGCATTTCAACTTTACTAACCAATACACCAGGAGGCGGAGCCTTTAGTGGTTTAGCCTTTTGTTTATTGCAAGCCGATAATAACAAACTTAAGGCAAGCAACAAGCAAATAAAACTCAGACGCTGATTCATATTGTCTCCATACAAATTGAAAAATGAACGTATTACTTTCAGTCACTTAGACATTAATCATAGCCAAGCTATTGATTTAACACAATAGCAAATCAAATAATTTTTTTTTAGGGTTTTGCTGTGTGATTATTACCTTTGTTATATTTGCCTCAATTGCAATATAATAAACAGACTAAAATTACTAAAAGTTAAGCCTAACTATGGATAAACAAGTCAGTCAGTCCGCTCTCAATGATTGGGAGCATGAACGGGACAAATTAAAAGTTTTATGGGTAAGTAGCGTTTTAGCCTTTTGGTTTAGTTTCATTTTTCAAATGGTTTTATTTTTTTTTAATGGCCAAATCAACTTTATTCTGGTTTCAATTATTGGTGGAATGATGGTTTTAGGGGTGGCACTTAAATTAAAACTGCAAAGCCACCATCGAAAAAAGCCAGGAACTGACTGAATTGAATACAAGTTACAATGGTCCTTTTTAAATTAATTAAATTCAACCATTAAGCTAGTCTATTAAATTATCACCATCGATAATATTTTAACTCGCTTGATGTAATTCCGTGTGATTTTCAACAAAATGTTTAAGCACCACTTTTAATTCAATTACATGTTTATTATCTTTTCGTTTCTGGGCATGTTCAATATCCTCTTGTATAATGCGCCGAATGACAGGTAGCCCATCTCTACTATGGACCAAATATGCTCCCAATTCTGCCGCGACTATCTGCGGAATATGATCATGCTCAGCTATAGCATCCACTTCTTCTTCGGTTAAATCACTTAAACCAACACAGTCTTCATATGTCAACATCTTTAACACCCTCTATTAACCTAAATTAATCACTTAAACCTACTGCGACTTTATAAAGCACTCAGTCTGAAGCGTATTATCCTAAAAAACGCAGTTGCCATCTACTGCGGTCCCCTTAAGCACTAAATCTTAAGGATTTTCTAGAACATTTTGATTTCACCAGTAGGGTGACTACAAGTAAAGCCAAAATAACCTATAAAATCCTTAATCTTCAGCACTTAAGTGAACCTCGCTACGAAGTCAACTGCGTTTTTTAGGATTATTCAATCTCGCTACGGCCCAACCGAGTAATTTGGGATTAACAAATAAATAAAAATAGTAGATTAATTTAATCCGTTTTTTAATTCTATTTAACCTTAGGAAACAGATTCGAGCTTTTCAAGTTAAAAATTAAAAAAATTAATAAATAATCGAATCAATATTTTTTAATATACAAGATTTAATAGTGAATGCTAATGCATTTCTTTAAGTTGCAAAGCACGTTGATAAAGCACTTTCTTTTTTTCTCCACAAATATCAACCGCTAATTTTACGGCTTGTTTTACACTCAATTCAGCTAATAGCAGTTTTAAAATCCGTTCACTCTCGCCATTGAGTTGTGGCTCGTCTCCAGCGGCATTCGATTTGTTTTTAAATCCATCGACAATAAGAACAATTTCTCCTTTTTGTTGGTTCGTATCTGCTGCCACCCATGACACTAGATTGCCTAAGCTATCATGTCTAATGGTTTCAAAGGTCTTTGTCAGTTCTCTAGCAATTACCACAGTATGAGAACTACCGAAAACCTCAACCATATCTGTCAAACAAGCTAAAATGCGGTGGGGAGCTTCATAAAAAATCATGGTTCGAGATTCATTTAAATAGCTTTCTAATTGGGTTCGCCGCGCCCCTTTTTTAGGAGCTAAAAAGCCTTCAAAACAAAACCGGTCGGTAGCTAACCCACAAGCCGATAACGCGGTCACCAATGCCGATGGCCCAGGAATAGGAATAACCCGAATTTTTGCCTGTTGGGCTAACTGTACCAGTTTATATCCGGGATCACTGATTAAAGGGGTACCGGCATCGGAAATAATGGCAATATTAAGTCCCTCCAGAAGTTGTTCTATCAGCTTTGGCGCTAAGCTTTTTTCATTATGATCGTGCATAGCTTGGGTACGAGTACTAACTCCGAAGTGTTTTAGTAAGCGCCCACTATGGCGGCTATCCTCCACAGCAATTAAATCAACCCTTTGTAGGATTTCGACCGCTCTCTCAGACATATCGTCGTAATTGCCTATGGGTGTAGCTACAATAAATAATTCACCGCTCATTCAATATTTTGCCTAATCAATAAAAACTAATGGATTAATATTATAACAAGCCCATGTTATAATAAATATTCTTATAGGTTATTAATCCTAAGCAAAAATAAATATGTCTAAAAATCTTTTTTCCTCTATTTTTATTGGTGTTTTTATCAGTATTTTTCTCGTCGCTTGTGGCGGCGGTCCTAGTACGGTTCCTGATTCAGATGGGACGACTAGCGATAAAGAAAAACTTAAAGATCCGCGTAGCATTCGATTAGAATATGCTCAGCAACTGCTGGAACGAGCTCAAGATCAAAAGCAACCCCTAAAAAATCAAAGTTATCTTGAAATTGTGCAACTGCTGTTTAAAAACCAGCCTGGCGGTGCAGAATATCGATTAATTGAAGAAGTCTTAGGTTTAATCGATAAGAATATTTTAAGCCCCATGCAATATAGCCAATATATTGTAGATTACGGCCGCTTATACTTTGAGCAAGAAGATTTTTACCAAGCTCAACAATTTCTTGAACAAGAAATCAATACCGATGATCCGAATATTTTACTGCGATATCATCAATTGAGAGCACAACTTTTCGAACTCAACCAACAAAATATTGAAGCCATTCAAGAATTTATTAAACTACATTCTTACTTAACCGGGACGGATGCAGCCGCCGGCAATTTAGAATCCATTTGGGAAGTATTGTCTCGTTTTAGCTTACAGCAACTAGAACAAAACATTGCTGACTATAATTTTGGTAATCAGAATGAACTCTTAGGTTGGCAGCAATTAGCCTTTTTAGTAAAAAGCACGCCCAATCGTTTTTTATTAAACAAAAAACTACGTAACTGGCAAGTCAATTTTCCCAACCACATGGCTAGCTACCAGTTTATCCAAGAACAGCTTAAAAAACGCTTCGAACTATTATTACAACCCAGACAAATAGCAGTTCTTATGCCCACTACTGGCAAGCTGTCAAAACCAGCAAAAACGATTCGTCGTGGTATTTTAGCCGCACACTTTCAGCAACCGCTAGATAACGAGTTAATCATTCGATTTTATGATACCGCAAATACAGATTCCATCTGGTCAATGTACAAACAAGCCGTTTATGAAGGAGCTGAAGCAGTAATCGGGCCGCTAACCAAAAAACACCTAACCGAATTGGCTGAAACAGATACACTACCTGTTCCAACCCTGGCCCTTAATCAAGTCACCAATGGTCAACGTACGACTAATTTATATCAATTTGGTTTATTACCAGAAGATGAAGCGACTCAAGTTGCCAAAAGCGCTCGCCAAGACGGACATTTAAATGCCGCTATTATGGCTCCCGACACCAACTGGGGAAAACGTTTGAAAAAATCATTCCAGGCTGAATGGGAAAAACAAGGCGGGCGTGTTGTTGAAAGTCAATTATACCAAACTCAAACCCATGATTTTTCAGATCCCATTAAAAAGCTCCTTAATCTCGACGAAAGTGTTCAGCGTAAGCAAAATCTAAGACAAATTATTGGTAAAAAATTTGAATTTACCCCACGGATTCGACAGGATGTAGACATGATATTTGTTGCCGCATTTCCCAAACAAGCACGACAAATTCCCTTGCAAATAAGCTATTACCATGGCGAAAATATTCCTATTTATGCCACCTCTCATATTATTTCTAAAAAGAGCGATTATAAAGCTAATAAAGATTTAAATGGAATTAACTATACCGATATGCCCTGGATGTTAAATGCTAACTTAGAAGCAATTAGCAGAGAGAGTCTAAATTCTAGAGCCTCTTATCAGCGACTATTTGCTTTAGGTGTAGACACTTATCTAGTACTGCCTTATTTACAATTTTTAGAAAAAAATAATGTTGAATTTTACCATGGTGAAACAGGCATATTATCGGTTTTAAATAATGGAAAAATTAATCGAATGACCCCAATGGGGACCATCAAAAATGGCCAATCCCGCTTGATTAAATCGGCCAAAGATATATTGGCTAGTCCCACAGAACTATAGACAGACAGATTAAAACCAGGCAACCAAAATTTATGTTCAGCTCTCTGTTTCGAAGCCAAAATCAAAACCATTCCAAAGCAGAACCCAAACGATATATTGGTAACAAAGGTGAGCAACAGGCGCTCGAATTTTTGGTTGGCGAGGGTCTTGAGTTAATCTGTCAAAATTTTTATAGCCGTTTTGGCGAAATAGATCTAATTATGCTGGAGCAGACAGACAACTATCTGGTATTTATTGAAGTCAGACATCGGAAAAATATGGGCTATGGCACAGCAAGAGAGAGTATCAATCAAGCGAAACAACAGAAACTTAGAAAGACGGCCGAATATTTTTTGTTAAAAAACAAAAAATACAGACATCAACCCGCCCGTTTTGATGTCATACTGAGCACACCGACCGGTGGAAAAGATTCGATTGAATGGTTAAAAAATGCCTTTTAATTGAGCTTTATAATTAATCTTCCTATTACATGCAAAGACTATTTTTATGAGCCTAGACAGAATAAACAAAATTTTTAATGAAAGTATTGAAACCAAAAAACAAAGCTTGGAATTATTAGCTGATAAAATAGTTACCAGTGCCGATAAACTAGTCGAATGCTTGTTAAATGAGGGAAAAATTCTAATATGCGGTAATGGCGGTTCGGCTTCAGATGCCCAGCATTTTTCTTCTGAATTGATCAACCGCTTTGAAACCGAACGTCCTGCTTTACCAGCTATTGCTATAACCACAGATAGTTCAATTCTGACATCAATCGCCAATGACTATGAATATAATGAAATTTTTTCTCGCCAAATTTATGCTTTGGGTCAAGCCGGTGATGTACTGGTTGCCATAAGCACCAGTGGTAATTCAAGAAATATTATCCAAGCCATCCGAGCAGCACATGATCAAGACATGTTGGTTATTGTATTAAGTGGTAAGGATGGTGGAGAACAGTATCAACATCTTAATCCAGATGATATTGAATTAAGGGTGGCTGGTGATGTTACCGCAAGGATTCAAGAAACCCATATTGTTATTATCCATAGCCTATGTGATCTCATCGATCATAAACTTTTTGGAACTTAAATGATGAATAATAAAGCACTTTTAAAAAATTTATTGCTTTCTCTCTTAACGATTAGCATTATATTGCAGGCGTCTTGTACTGCCATGGTTGTTGGTGGTGCTGCAGCCGGAGCCGCGGTAGCCTTAGATAGGCGCACGACAGGTACAATAGTCGAAGATGAAAATATCGAAATTAAATTTACTAATCTTTACTATCGCAATAGCCAAGTACACCAAAACAGCCATATCAATGCGACCTCATATAATGGATGGTTATTATTAACTGGCGAAGCGCCTACGATTGCAATTAAAGGCCAAATTCAAGAAATAGCGGCAAGTATAACCAATGTAAAGCGGGTCTTTAATGAAATTAGTATTGCAGCACCTAGTGATATAGCGACCAGAAGCTCAGATACGTATATCACCTCAAAAGTGAAAACTCAGCTATACTCAAATAGTAAAACCAAAGGCCATCACGTAAAAGTTGTGACCGAAAACGGTATTGTTTATTTAATGGGACTTCTAACTACCAAAGAAGCTTACAATACCACCGAAGTTGTTCGCCAAGTAGCCGGCGTACAGCGAGTCGTTAAACTTTTCGAATACCAATAACTTATATGACCCTATTATGTTGGATAAACAGGCTCTAGCAAAACTCAAAGCAATTTCCGGAATTAGTAAATTTTATACCGAACCGGGAGATTGCTGGACTTATGGCTATGACAATAGTCGGCGTCATGTTCTGCCAGACGCGGTTATTTTTCCAGAAAACCATCAACAGGTCGTAGAAATAGTTAAAATCTGCAACCAATTTAATGTCCCCATAACTGCTCGAGGCCGAGGAACAGCCACAACAGGTGCTACCGTTCCAGTAAAATCGGGCCTGGTGCTCTCTATGGAGCATATGAATCAAATTATTAAAATAGAACCTGAAAATCGCTTATTAGTCGCTCAACCAGGCGCTACTAATGCAGAAATCCAACAAGCAGCAAAATCACATGGATTTTTCTGGGCTCCCGATCCAAGCAGTTCTGCCTATTGTACTATCGGTGGCAATATTGGTTGCAATTCAGCAGGACCTCGCGCCGTAAAATACGGAACGACTCGTGAACACGTTTTAGGTCTTACGGCCGTAACAGGTTCAGGTGAAACTTTACATACCGGCGTAAAAACCACTAAGGGCGTGGTAGGATATGATTTTACCCGTCTCATCATTGGCTCAGAGGGAAGCCTGGCAATTGTTACAGAAGCAACCTTGAAGCTATTGCCGCTACCGGAAAGTAAAATTACTATTCAAGTAATATTTGATTCCATTCAAAGTGCTACCCTTTCTATCGCAGCAATTATGGCCCAACCCATAATTCCCTGTGCCTTAGAATTTATAGACAAAGCAGCAATAGGGATGATTAGAGATTATTCTCAGGCATATCTTCCCGAAAATGCCGGAGCCTTGCTCATGATAGAACTTGACGGCGACAAAGACTATTTACCCAAACAGGCAGAAAATATAGAAGCCATTGTTAAACAGTCAGGTTGTATGGAGTTTAGGGTTGCTCAAACCGAAGCCGAAGTCAAAGAACTATGGAATACTCGCAAAGCCTTATCTCCAGCATTACGAAAAATAGCTCCCAAAAAAATAAATGAAGATATAGTCGTCCCTGTTGCCAATATTCCAACCCTTTTAGATAAAGTTGAACAATTATCAAAGGAATATAAAATCCCCATCGTTAATTTTGGACATGCCGGAAACGGGAATATTCACGTAAATTTACTGACCGATCCCGATGATCCTAAAAAATTGGAACAAGCTTACGAGTGTTTATCGAAAGTTTTCAAACTGGTTTTATCTCTCGATGGCACGCTTTCTGGCGAACACGGAATCGGGTTAGAGAAAAAAGACTATATTAGTTTGGAGTTGGACCAAGTAAACCTAGCCTTAATGTCTTCAATCAAAGCTCAATTTGATCCCAAAGGCATTTTAAACCCCGGAAAATAACTATTTTTTTAACTTGAATTCAATAACTAAGTAGCCAAATCAAAAGGTTCTTAAACCTAAGTAATATATTCTCCTCCTGGAAAAATCCAAATTATCATCTAAAGTTATTTCTTGAATTGTCGTTATGTTATTCACTAGATATGGATTATTTACCTACAAATAGGCACCCCAAATGAACTGGACGATAAAAAATAAATTGATTTTTAGTTTTACCCTAACCTTACTCCTTATTTTGGCTGCAGGAATATATAGTGTAACCCGAATCGAATTACTTGGGGGACTTACCGCAAAAATGTATGAACACCCTCTGACGGTAACCCGTGCTTCATTAGTTGCTAATGTCAATATTATAAAGATGCACCGCAGTATGAAGGATGTCGCTTTAGCTAATGATGCGGCCGGCATCACCAAAGCCCGCAATATTGTTGCTGACTATGAAAAAGAAGTATATAAACAGTTTGCCATCGTAGAAGATCGGATTTTGGGTCAAGAAGGCAAACAACTCATCGCGGATACCATTGTTGTATTTCGTGACTGGAAGGCCATACGTGATGATGTAATTAACCATATGGCAAAAGGAGAACGTCAACAAGCCAGTGCCATTACCAAAGAGCGTGGTGCCATACATGTCGGTAAACTAAACCAAAAAATGGAGCAACTGGTCGATTATGCTGCGGTTAAAGGTACTGGCTTCTATAATAAGGCCCAGAACACAAGTTCCGATACTCTGGTTATCATGATCATTATTGTAGGTGCAGCCGCGGTAGGGAATTTACTAATCGGTTTCTTATTAATCCCGTCGATAGTCAATCCTATCAATAAATTAAGACGAATTACTAAAGAAGTCGAAGATAATTCAGATTTAACCAAACGGATAGAAATCAAATCTCAAGACGAAATTGGTATTGCTTCGCAAGCATTTAATGCCATGCTGGAAAAATTCGAAAGTCTGATAAAACAAGTCAATAATACTTCCATGGAAATCTCCAGTACCTCAGATCAAGTAGGAGCTGTCGCTCATCAAAGTGTTCAAAATATGCGTGCTCAACAAGATGAAACCAAGCAGATCAGTAATGCTATGGAATCCATGATTTCTAGTGTCTCAGACGTTACGCAATATGCGAGAGAAGCGTCTAATGCGGCTAACGAAGGTAAGCGCTTAACAGGGGGGAGTAAAGACATCGTTCAGGAAACCTCTCAGGCAATTGTGCAACTTTCCAATGAGGTCGAAAATGCATCTCAAGTTATTCACGGTTTAGAGGCCGATAGTGATGCAATCGGTAGTGTTGTTGACGTAATTAAGGGAATTGCCGAACAAACCAATCTATTGGCCTTAAATGCAGCAATTGAAGCAGCACGAGCGGGAGAACAGGGGCGAGGTTTTGCGGTTGTAGCTGATGAGGTTAGAACCTTAGCCGGAAGGACCCAAGAATCAACTGAAGAAATTCAAAATATGATAGAACGTTTGCAGAAAGGTTCGAAAAATGCCGTTAGCGTGATGGAAAAAGGCAGTGAGCAGGCCCAAAAAGGGGTTGAACAGAGTCAAAAAACATCGGAAGCACTTGATGCAATTACCGAGTCGGTCTCAACCATTAGCGAAATGAATCAAAAAATTTCGGCTTCAGCGGCAGAACAAAACCTGGTTACCGAGAAAATGAAATCCAATGTAGGTAGTATTACTGACATGACAGGCAAAACAACTATTGGAGCGGAACAAACCAGTCAATCGACAGAGCAAATGGCAGCTCTAATTAAGCAGCTACAGAGTGTCGTTAGCCAATTTAGAATTTCTGCATGATTCTATACTGGTAAAAAAAAAGCCCACTAAGTGGGCTTTTTTGTGCAACAAAATAAATCCGGTCACTTAACCACTTTTAAAAATGATGCCTTCTTTTTAGCTTTTGCCGAATCGATACTGGCAGTACTTTCTCCAGTATTTTGAGTTTCATCAGCTTCAGTCTCTTCTTCTTCAGGAAACATCATACCTTTGCCATTTTCTTTGGAATACAAAGCTAAAACGGCTTGCATGGGGATATAAATATCCTGTGACTTTCCGGAAAATCGAGCACTAAAAGACACACTTTCGTTATCTAACAATATACCATCCACTGCTTCAGGACTTATATTGAGAATAATTTTTCCATCTTGAACATGTTCTACTGGCACCATCACATCTGGTTTTTCTGCATCCACCAAAAGATAAGAAGTCAATTTATTATCATTTAACCACTCATAAATAGCGCGGAGCAAATAGGGACGGCTTGATGTCATGTGAAGATTTCCTCAGTTTAAATGATCGCCCCTTTTTGTTTAGGGACGAATCCAAATCAATAACACAAGCGTTATTGTACTATTGACTGAAATGGGATCATATCTTTTTCAGCCGGAGAAAGACTTTCTTGAAATGACTCGCGCTTAAATAAGCGCTCAGCATACTCAATTAAAGACTGAGCTGACGAGGGCAATTCAATACTTAATTCCCCTAAACGCCAAAGCATCGGTGCTAAAGCACAGTCGATCAAAGTAAATTCAGGCGACATAAAAAAGGGCTTTTGTTCAAAAATTGGCGAAATTGAAATCAAACTTTCACGCAATTCTTTACGTTGTTTCAAACCTTGTTTATCCGACTTACCGGCCAATTTTTCAGCTAGAGGATCCCAATCTTGTTTAACCCGAACCATAATCATTTTTAAGGTTGCACGATTAACAGGATCAACAGGCATTAATGGTGGATGAGGAAAACGCTCATCTAAGTATTCCATAATGACATGAGCATCATATAAAACCAAATCACGATCTACCAGGGTGGGCGCACAATTATAGGGGTTGAGATGAATTAAATCTTCCGGTATATTTTCATCATCAATATTAATGATATCGTGATTAATTCCTTTCTCAGACAATACCATTCTAACGCGATGACTTAAAAGATCACTCGGATTTGAATATAATGTCATGACCGATCTTCTATTCGCTAATTGAGCCATAGCTCCTCCCAAATTAATTACATATGTCACTTCAACTGACTTATTGCTAACTTACCATGCATACATTGGCAACCCAACGGTTGTTCATCAATACCCAATAAAGCCAGCAATTACCAGTACAAGTCATTTACAAGTCACTACAAACACAAACAGGGGCGTAAATACGCCCCTGAGATCCTCAGCCTTGTAGTAGTGATTACAAGTAACTAAGTTCAGCCTTATCGGCTCGGGTTTTTAGTGAACATCTTTCCAATATTCTTTCTTCAGTGCATAAGCAACTAAAGCAAAGAAAAGTAAGAAGGCTAACACCCAAATACCTAAAGACTTACGTTCAGATTTTCTTGGCTCCCCCATATAATCAAGGAAAGCCACCAAATCACGGGCCATGTTGTCAAATTCCTCATTTGACATAGTACCGCCAGTAGCAGGCTCTACATCAACAACATGCTTTTTATCGCCTTCACCCTCAAACTTAGGTTGTTGATTTCCTTGTATTTTCCAAAAAACATTGGGCATACCAACGTCTTTAAAAACGACATTATTAAAGCCCATAGGGCGATTAGCATCTACATAGAAACCCGTCAAATAAGTGTATAACCAATCTGTACCGCGAGAACGAGCAACCAACGATAAATCCGGAGGTGCAGCACCAAAAGCAGCCTTAGCATAACCTTTAGTCATAGCAGTTTCCATTGGAGAACCAAATTTAACACCTAAGTGATTTAAGTTACTCATCACCTGTTCTTCGGTAAGACCTAAATCTTCGGCTACTCGGTTAAAGCGAACAAATTTGGCACCATGACAGCTTAGGCAGTAATCAGTGAAAGTTTTTGCACCACGCTGTAAAGACGCTTTATCATCAATATCAATATCAGCGGACTTCAAAGGAGCACCACCGCCAGCAGCTAAGACAATTGCTGGCACAAATGTTACGACGAGGGCTAAGATAAATTTTTTCATTTCATTGTCACCCTTTCTGGTACAGGCTTATTCTTCTCCATTTTGGTATAAAATGGCATTAATAAGAAGAAAGCAAAATAATAGATAGTACAAATACGAGCAATCCAAGTAAACAAATCAGTTGGAGCTTTCATACCCAAGTAACCCAGGATAACGAAGGAAACAACAAATAAAGCAACCAAGACGGTAAACATTCTACTACGGTAACGCCAGGATTTAACTGGATTTCTATCTAACCAAGGTAAGAAAAATAACACCACAATAGCACCACCCATTGCTATCACACCACCTAATTTATCCGGTACTGCTCTTAACACCGAATAAAATGGAGTAAAGTACCAAACTGGTGCAATATGTTCCGGAGTTTTTAATGGATCAGCTGGTTCAAAGTTAGCATGTTCCAGGAAGTATCCCCCCATTTCCGGCATAAAAAATACCACAATTGAGAAGAACATCAGGAAGACGATGACACCAACAATATCTTTAACGGAATAATAAGGGTGGAAAGGAATACCATCTTTAGGAATTCCGTTTTCATCTTTATTTTTCTTAATTTCGACACCGTCAGGATTATTGGAACCCACTTCATGAAGAGCAATAATATGCGCAACAACAAGGCCTAATAATACCAGCGGTAAGGCGATAATATGCAAGGAGAAGAAACGGTTTAAGGTCGCATCACCAATTACAAAATCCCCTCTTACCCAAACACCGATTTCTTCACCAACAAAAGGAATAGCGCCAACTAGTGAAAGAATTACCTGAGCGCCCCAGAAAGACATTTGTCCCCAAGGTAACAAATAACCCATGAAACCTTCAGCCATTAGGACCAAGTATATTAACACACCTAAGATCCAAATTAATTCTCTTGGTTGTTTGTATGAACCATAAATCAGGCCTCGGAACATATGTAAATAAACAACAATAAAAAATGCAGAGGCACCGGTTGAGTGGAAGTAACGAATCAACCAACCCCATTCTACGTCTCGCATAATCGACATTTCCACGGACTGGAAAGCCAAAGCGGTATCAGGCTTATAGAACATGGCCAAGAATATTCCTGACACGATTTGAATCACCAATACTAATAAGGCCAAAGAACCAAAAAAGTACCAGAAGTTAAAGTTTTTAGGAGCATAATATTCGGACAAATGCTCCTGCCACATTTTTGTTAGAGGGAAACGATCATCAACCCATCCCATTAAAGCATCAACTCTCTGCCCCATTATGCTGTCTCCCCGTCTTCACCAATAAGAATTACGGTATCACTTTTAAAAGAGTATGGTGGTATAGGTAGGTTCAACGGTGCAGGCATCCCACTGTAAACTCTTCCAGACAAGTCATATTTAGAACCATGACATGGACAGAAAAATCCACCTAGCCAATCGTTACCTAAACTACCAGCGAAACTATTGTTTAAGTCAGGCAAATGCTTGGGCGCACAACCTAAATGCGTACAAACCCCTTCCATTACACCAACCTTGGCATTATCCTTCACTGATCGACCAGGATTTTTACAGTATTCTGGTTGCACAGAATCTGCGGAATCTGGATCAGATAGGTAGTCAGTATGACTTTCCAAATCCTTTAAATTTTTATCTGTTCTTTTAACGATAAAAATGGGCTTGCCACGCCATTCAACTGTTATCATTTGCCCTTCTTCCAACTTACTAATATCGGCTAATACTGCCGCACCAGCAGCTTTAGCTTTAGCACTTGGATTCCATGACTTGATAAATGGAACTGCAACAAATCCTGCTCCTACCCCGCCTACAACCGAAGTTGCAGCGACAAGGAAACGACGTTTGTTACCGTCTACACCATCTGCACTCATTACTCATTACTCCCATATTCAGAAGATGATTACCCTACTTCAGAATCACTTTAAAACATATAATTCAGAATTTGCTAATATATTAAATCCCAAATTGCGAAAAAAATGTTGCCATATTCTCCATGAAGAGAGCTCTCGGGTCAAGACTTATATGGCAAAACTCTAAAATACCATGATAATAATCAGTGAAAGCCTAGAATTTGAACAAAACGTTCCATGTAATGGAACGTTTTAATGCATCAGCTAAGTAATTCTTCAGCCAGTTTTTTTGCGCCTGAAAAATCAGCTTTTCCAGTTCCTAATTTGGGCAATTCGGAAACAGCAAAGAAGTGACTAGGCAGAAATAACGAATTTAATTTGCCGTCTAACAAACGCTGTTTCAGAACTTTCCCCTCATTTTCCCCAGTATGTAATAAGACAATTTGCTCACCTTTTTTTGCATCGCTAATTGCCACTGCCATAACCTCAATTTCATCTTCCAAGGTATTGATAATTTGCTCTTCAACAGCTCCTAAACTGATCATTTCCCCACCAATTTTGGCAAACCGGCTATAGCGGTCAACAATTGTTAAGAAACCGTGTTCGTCTAATTTACCTTTGTCTCCAGTAATATACCAACGAATTCCATCCAACTCCTTAATCACGTTTGCGGTTTTTTCAGGATCTTTAAGATAACCTTTCATAATTTGAGTACCACCAATTAAGATCATACCGTTTTCTCCAACTGGCAAGGTCTCAAAACTATTTGGGTCAACAATACGAAAACTGGAACCTGGCAACGCCAGACCGACGGTCCCAAGTTTACTGCCACTTTGTACTCGCCAACTATCCTGCATCAGAATATCTGGTACATTAACGCTGGCTACAGGAGTTGTTTCAGTCGCTCCATAGCCCTCGTAAATATCCAAGCCAAACTTCGCTTTAAAACTTTCTCTGACTTCTGGTAAAAGTTTTTCTGCTCCCGCAATTACCAGACGCATGGAGGCAAACATTAGGGGATTGAGCTTACGATTTCGAGTATACAAACGTAAAAATGTTGAAGTCGCACATAAAATACTGGCCTCATATTTGGCAGCCAATTTTCCAATCGCGAATGCATCCGTGGGATCGGGATGGCATATGGCTGGTATTCCTTCTAGTAAAGGTAACAAGGTGGTTACCGTTAATCCAAAGGAATGAAAAATCGGTAAGGTCGCCATCATTACATCACTATCATTGGGATTGAGCACCGTTGTGATCTGTTTGATATTACCATTTATATTTTTATGACTCAGCTCTATTCCTTTGGGAACACCTTCACTACCACTACTAAATAAAATCGCCGCGGTATCATCAATGGCTATTTTGCGAGTGTATAACCAACTCAATAAGGACGCAGGTAAGACTTTAACCCAAAGCAATTGCCATATCATATCGAATTTAGATATTTCTTGTTTAGTTTTTTCCAGGTAAATAACTTGTTTTCCAGCCAAAAGTTCATCTAATTGAAAACCTTTTGCTGTCAATTTTTTAAGAAACTTTTCTGATGTTATGATGGTTTCAATTTCAGCCCGTTCTACAGCGGCTAATAAACTGGGTAAAGCAGCCGTATAATTTAGGTTTACAATGGTGTTGCCTAAACAAAGGGTTGCCATGTTAGCCATTGCCCCACCCACTGAAGCAGGCACTAACAAGCCAATATTCTGCGCTTGTGATAACTTAGCTTTTAATTTATTGGCCATTAATAAAGTAGCGGTCAAAAAACGCTCTGGACTGAGTTCTGTGCCCATCGAATCGGCAATACAAAGTTGTTTCCCACCCGCTTTACATTGATGAATAAAGCGATTTGGAATCGGTGCCAAGCTTTCTGCATAGTTTTTCCAAGCCGTAATCGACAATTGAAAGACCTGACTTTTCACTTCCTGAGCCGAGCTATCAGCCGACATGGGCTGTCCAAATGTAACTGATATGTCCTTTTTTTGAGTCTTTTTTACTTTCGCACTGGCATACGAGAAATCACTCTCCCATAAACCACGTAAATAAAAAGGAATAATGGTACAATTTTCAACATCTTTTATAGCCTTTTCAAAGCCACGTTGAAAGGCTCCTAACTGTCCATTACGACTAATATGACCTTCTGGGAATAATGCAACTGTTTCGCCTCTTTGCAAAGCGGCCGAGATTTGTGCCAAGGCATTTTTACTTGCTCCTGAAGAGACGGGTATAGCACCAAAAAACTTTAAAAAGGGTTTAAAATACCAACGATTATAATAACTGCGTTCCATGACAAAACGGATTTGCTCAGGATAGGCGATTTGTAAAATCGCCCAATCTAAAAAGCTGATATGATTCCCTAATAACAGCACCCCTTTATTGGTGTCAATATTATCCATTCCATACACAGAAACCTTATATTTAATACTAACCAGGGTTTTAATCAAATAACGTACTAACGATTGAGGCAATTTAAAGACGGTATAAAAAGTCCCAAATAAAGCAATCAGAGCCACTGCCGTTAATAAAATCTGACTAGGAATTTCAAGAAAGGCAAACAGTACGGTTAAACATAAAAAACTAAACATAGTAACGTTCTGGACAAAATTATTTCCGGCCAGAACTTTACCCAACATATTTTGAGGACTAGAAAATTGAATCAAGGCGTTTAAAGGCACAATAAAAAATCCACTAAATACGCCGTAGAAAAAAATAATTATGCCAGCTTGTAAAATACTACTCATTTGCGGTAACACAAATAACATAAAGGTGATTCCTGCCGCGCCTATGGGAATAATGCCGGTATCAATACTATGTTTTGATATTCTTCCAACAATCAATGAACCGGTAATAATCCCCAAACCACTCAAAGACAACAGCCCTTGTGCCACCACCGTATTGTAAATCCCCATAGTTTCTTTTAAGAAGGCACCAAACAGTGCCACAACAATTTGAGAGACTCCCCAAAAAACCGATAGGCCAATGATACACAACCAAATTGTTTCCTTACGACGTAGTAGACCTAAATTGATTTTTAAATAATCCATTTTGCGATATTTCGCCATACTAAAATGCATATAGTCTTTAGTTTCAATCTTTTTGGGTAGTTTAAGAGACAGGATAAATTCAAAAATAGAAGAGATAATTAGTAAGTAACCAATAGGTGCAATATAGGTTAAGATTTCGTTCGGATTGCTGGTTGCATTTTGTAAGAGTTTTTCAAAAAATATTGAATAGATAACGGCTCCCAATAATATGGAAGTAATTGTCACAGCCTGGACAATAGCATTAGCCTGGGTGAGACTCTCGCTACCGACCATTTCTTTAATCAAGCCATATTTAGCTGGTGAGTAGATGGCACTTTGGGCTGCTAATATCAGGGTTAAAATAAAGGCCATCCAAAACCAACCTAAATAATAACTAAATAAGATCAGTGTGGTAATAATAATGGCCGCAAATGAGGCGATCTGAATCACTTTGGGCTTAGGGTATTTATCACTAATAAACCCGGCGGGCGAAAATAGAAAAATAAACGGTAAAAGAATGAGTGCATTAACAACTGCCGTGAGAATAATTAGCTCTGAACCATCAAAGCTCTTAAAGATAGTATTCTGTATAACAATTTTATGGCCTAAATCCGTAATCGCATTTAAAAATACAATTAATATGTAAGGAATAAAGCCAGCAATCATAAATACTTTTTTCATTGTTCTTCCTTAATTTAATCATTTTCATTCGGGTTCACAGCAGTTTGCTGCTGATGTTCCCGGATGGTGTGCATATTAAACACATAGGGCTTAAACATTAGAATGAGATCAAAAATCAGTCGATAATGTTGGTTAACCTGATTGTCCGTGCTATCTAATAGTGCAGCCCCGGTCTGATACTCATATTTGGCCATTTGTTTCGCGGCATCCACATAATGCATCAATAAAGTTTCTTCAAAGCCGGTTTGTTTTACACGCTGCAATATATTAATCACTTCAATTTCTTTATCCGTATAACCGTCATGTCGATCGTAAATATAACCTTTGAGTTTATATTCGTTAATTTCATCCTCAGTAGCATCAACCAGTTCCAATAACTCTTTTTCGGTATAACGTTCACTACTTTTAATCCCCGAAATATGCTCCAAAGACTGAATCAAATTTTCAAAGCTCGCATCAAAGCTAAAATTATTGAGTTGCATAATGGTTTGAATTTGAGCGATTGAATAAGATAAATTATTTTGTAAGTATTTAATAAATTTAATTATTTTAACACATTTCTCATCATACAAATGGACATTTGGTTTGGGTTTTTCTGGCTCTGGTAACAGTCCTTCTTTGACATAATAAAGAATGGTTGATTTACTCTCCCCTGTCTGGCTAACCAGTTCTTTCATTTTTAAAGACATATTACTCACCTATTTCAAATGTTAGCCCAAAGTATAGTCGACAAACCACAAAGTGTAAAGTGTTACTTTTCACTTTTTAATTTAATCATTTTGTCGCATAAAATTCATTTAAGTTTAATAAAAGGGACACGCTTTTGTCACACATAGCCCAGATACTTTGAACTACTTTCTTACAACATGGAAACTCAACAATGCATCGTAAAATATCCCTATTATCATTATCTGTTTTACTTTCTTTTGGTTCATTATCCGTACAAGCTGAAACTCCGGAAGACTGGATGACAAACGGTGCCAATACCATTAATAATAAAGCCAACTTAAATATAGACGAACGTCCCGCAAAAAATGTGATTTTATTTGTCGGTGATGGTATGGGCATTTCAACGGTTACCGCCGCACGAATTTTAGAAGGGCAATTGGCGGCTAATAATGGGGAAGAAAATTTTTTATCTTTTGAAAAATTTCCCAATGTTGCCATGGTAAAAACCTACAATACCAATCAGTTGACCCCTGATTCAGCCGGCACGATGACTGCCATGATGAGTGGAGTAAAGACCAAAGCCGGAGTTATCGGAGTAAACCAAAATATTGTTCGAGCTGATTGCGCATCAATGGCTGGTACGGAATTAAATACTTGGTTAAAAATGGCAGAAGATGCCGGCATGTCTACCGGTGTAGTCAGTACAGCCCGCATCACCCATGCCACGCCTGCTGCTACCTATTCCCATTCACCGGAGCGAAATTGGGAAGATGATCATGACTTGACCGATGAAGCCAAGACCAATGGCTGTAAAGATATCGCATCACAATTGATTGATTTCACCCATGGTGACGGTATTGAGGTCGCTTTAGGAGGCGGACGTCGTAGCTTTTTACCCAATAACGAAGCAGATCCTGAAGATCAGGGGAAATCCGGTGAACGTGATGATGGCCGTAACCTAACAACTGAATGGACCAGCAAATATTCCAATTCAGCTTATGTTTGGAATAAAGAACAATTTGATGCCATCGATAGCAGTACTACGGATCACTTACTGGGATTATTTAATCGCTCACACATGCAATATGCCCATGATCGCAATAATGATACTGGAGGTGAGCCCTCACTAACTGAGATGACAACTAAAGCCATCGATATTCTGTCAAAAAACAATAACGGTTATGCCTTAATGATTGAGTCCGGTCGTATTGACCATGCCCATCATGCCGGTAATGCCTATCGTGCCTTAACCGATACGATTGAATTTTCCAATGCCGTTAAAGCAGCCGTTGAAAAAGTCAATTTAGATGAAACGCTTATTTTAGTAACCGCCGATCATAGTCACGTGTTTACGATTGCCGGCTATCCTACACGAGGTAATCCCATTTTCAGACATCCTGATCTCGAATATTAGCGTCAAATCCAAAATAACAAAAAAGAGCTATTAAAACCAGTGGTTAGAATTGCATTTCAAAGAAAAAAAATAAAGGGTTGAAAAATCACTCTCATTTTGAA
>Ga0209692_10000455_pt1 | contig 96465 bp, 83 predicted proteins | sample tdDd472_FD_187129 | JGI IMG/M metagenome (GOLD analysis project Ga0209692, IMG submission 187129) | Marine sediment microbial communities from the Atlantic coast under amendment with organic carbon and nitrate - tdDd47.2 (SPAdes)... | ecosystem: Environmental > Aquatic > Marine > Coastal >...
CCTTTTTCGGCAGTATCTTCCGCCTGATCACGGCCAAGCCCGCCATCCCACCGTCTTTGGAGGGCAACACCCACCTGAAAACCATCCTGGAGCGCCGCAGCGTCCGCAAATTCAAAACCGACCCCATCGGCCCCGACCACTGGGCGGCCATCCTGGAGGCGGGGCGGGTGGCGCCGTCGACGGTCAATCTGCAGACCTGGTCCTTCGCCGAGTTCACCGCCCCGCAGTGGCGCGACTTCTTCGGCCAGCCGCTGCCCTTCGAGGCGGCCCGGGGCGTGGTCATCCTCGCCGACACCCACCGCATGAACCGCGCCGTGCCTGAACTGCCGCGGGCGCCCATCTGCGAATACACCATCGGGGTGATGAACGCCTCGCTGGCCGCCATGAACATGACGTGTGCCGCCGAAGCGCTGGGCATTGCCTCGGTCATGCTGTCGGAAACCGGGCGCACCGGCTTTTACGACGCCGCCCATCTGAAAAACAAACTGGAGTTGCCCGAGGGCGTGGTGCCCATCATGAGCATCGTCTTCGGCTGGCCCGACGTGGGCGCCCAGGCCATGCCGCCCAAGCTGCCGTTGGAGGCCGTGGCGTTTACGGGCAAGTACACCGAAACGCCCGCCGCCATGCTGGACGCCTGGTACGACCAGATGCAGGCCGGCTACCTGGTGTCGCAGAAGGGGCAGAGCTTCGAGAGCAAGATCAAGTACTACGCCCGCCGCATTGACGAGGCCGAGCGCGACCTGCGGGACATGGTCCTGCCCAAGTAGCCTGGAAAAAAAGGGCGGCCGCGTGTGGCGACCGCCCTTCAAGATCCAAGTCCCGTCGGCCTAGTTCGGCGGGAAGCTTTCCATGATCTTCCAGACCACCTCGTCCAGCTTCACCTGCTCCTCTTCCGGCGTCAGCTGACGGTCGCTCAGCGCCTTGGTGCCCGTGCCGCGCCATACCAGCTGTTTGCTCTTGGCGTCCACCAGATCGATGATCAGCTGACCTTCCTGGTACTGGTACACGTCGATCTGCCGGCCGCCGTACGCACCGCGGTAGTAGTAGGGCGAGTAGCTGTAGCCCCAGTCGGTCACCTGCAGTTTTTCCGCCACGCCGAGGTGGAAGACCACCAGCAGGTCGCCGCCGCCCTTGAAGCTGTCCAGGCCGCGGTCGGCCATCACCATGTCGATGGAGGCCTTGATGCGCTTGTCCAGAATGCCGCTGTGGATCTGGGCCTGGGCGGCGTTGGTCTTGGTCAGGTTTTCAGGCGTGGGGGCGAAGGTGTACGTTTTGTACTGGTTGAAATCAACATTGTTGTCGTAGTCGTAGTTCACGCTGACGGACGAGCAGCCCGTCAGGACCAGCAGGGCCGCGGCGGCCACCATCAGCAGCGTCAGTTTCGATGTCTGGGACATGGTCCATTCCTCCATTGGGGTGTTTCCGTTTTCAGAAATCTAGGGCATTTTCCCTTGCCCGGCTACTTCATTTCTACATGATCCCCGTGCTGAACGGGAGGTTCAGGCCAATCAGGAATTTGATCTTGTTGTACTGGACATGGGTGGAAGAGAGGGCGTTGTCAATGAGATTGCTGCGTTCGGAACTGAGGGTCAGACCGGTGCCGGTCTCCCCGTCGCCAAAAGAAAAATCCAGGCCGGAGGTGAATTCCAGGGCCTTCCAGGTGAAGGAGGCGCCCAGGGTGGCGTGCCACAGATTCCAGCTGCTCATGAGCACATCCGAGGAGGCGTTGGGGTCCAGGGACGAGTTGTCCGAGCGAAAAGAGGTATACAGGGCAAACCGGTCGGTGAACCGATGGTCCAGGCCCAAGCCCCAATTGAAGACCTGACGGAGGCCGTACCCGGTTTCGTGGACCCGCACTTCGCCGCTGGATTGGGCGGTGTAGGGTTCGGTGTCCAGGATCTCGGCGGGGGCCACGCTGTCGAACCATTCCACCGTCGCGTGAAGACTGGTGTTCCCGAGTTCCCGCGAGGCCCCGATCGCCACCGACATGGGGCTGGAATAGGCGGCGCTCAGGTTGGTCTGCCGGTTGGCGGCCAGGTAGATGTCCGGCAGGGTGTCGCCGTCCAGGTCCAGCCCGCTGGCCGACTCGCTGCGGTACGCCGTCCCGCTGCCGAACAGCCCGAGGCTGGGCGTGGTCACCGTCAGGCCGAGGGTGTAGGTGCCCATATCCACGGCCAGTCCGGTCTTGGCCAGCAGGCGGGCGTGATAGAAGTATGACTCGTCGACATTGAGGGCGTCGGCGTAGGCGCCTGCGCCGCTCATGGCCTGGGCGGTCAACTGGAAGCGGTGATTCTGATTACGCAGGACCCCGTAGGGCGTCACGCCCACCGCCATTTTATCGTTCAGTTTCCAGGCCAGGGTCACGCCCACCCAGTGTTCGCTGATTTCGGAAATCTTGAAGGTTTCCCCGGCGAACCGGAGGGAGCCGTCGGGCGGGGGCGCGGGGTCGCTGTCGATGCGGTAGGCCCGGGCCTCGAATTTGAAGTTGGTTTTCACCAGGTAGGAAAAGGCGATGGCCATGTTCTTGTCCGGATCCTGCTTCAACTGGACGGCGCCGAATCCCGGCGACGGGCTGAACTTCTGGCTGACGGGGCTGTTCTCCGCGTCCACCTGGTTCGCCAGTTTGAGCCGGTAGTATTCCACCGCCCGCGTGGTCAGCAGCAGGGCCGGCTTGGTGGACATGGCGATCCAGCCGGGATTGTAGTAGGTGGCGCTCAAATCGCTGGCGCTCCCGACCACCAGACCGCCCAGCAGCTGGGCCCGGGTGCCGTACTGGTTGTCCCAGTACTGGGAATCCTGTGCGCGGGCGGGGTCCGCCAGGGTCAGAAACAGGATGAGCAGCGAGAATCCGGTCAGGCAGCGGGTCATGTTTCCTCCGGGGGCAGGCGGGTCTGGGGTGGGGCTGAGCTTAGGCCACCCATTCGACAATTGCAACGGCCGGGAGGGAGAGTTAACCTTTCGGAGCCCAGTTTTTTTTCCTGATTCCCGGGAGATGACCGCCATGCTACGCCGTATCGTCCTCTTGCTGGCCCTTTTGGCCACCGGTCTGCTCGCCGGATGCGCCACCGTGCCCATCACCGGCCGCAAGCAGCTGAGCATCGTGCCGGACAGCCAGATGAACGCCATGAGCTTTGACCAGTATCAGCAGGTCATCGGCGAGAGCCAGCTCAGCACCGACGCCCAGGCCACCGCCATGGTCAAACGGGTGGGGACCAACATCCAGGCCGCGGTGGAGGCGTACTTCAAGCAGGAGGGCCTGTCCAGCCACCTGGAGGGCTACGCCTGGGAGTTCAATCTCATTGAAAGCGACCAGGTGAACGCCTGGTGCATGCCCGGCGGCAAGGTGGCCTTCTACACCGGCATTCTACCCGTGTGCCAGGACGAAACCGGCGTGGCCGTGGTCATGGGACACGAGGTGGCCCACGCCATCGCCGAGCACGGGGGCGAACGCATGAGCCACGGCCTCATGGTGCAGATGGGCGGCATGGCCCTGAACGAAGCCCTGGGCAGCCAGCCCGAGGAAACGAAGGCGCTCTACATGTCGGCCTTCGCCATCGGCGCCCAGTACGGCGCCATGCTGCCGTTCAGCCGCCAGCACGAGAGCGAAGCCGACCACATGGGCCTCATTTTCATGGCCTTGGCCGGGTACGACCCGCAGGCGGCGCCGGTGTTCTGGACGCGCATGAGCGCCGGCGGCGGCCAGGCCCCGCCCGAGTTCATGAGCACCCACCCGTCGGACGAAACGCGCATCCGCGAACTCAACGCGCACATGCCTGAAGCGCTCAGGTATTACAAAAAGTAGGGGCCGGCTGTGCGGACACGGATTCTTGGGTCTTTGATTTTGGTGCTCCTGCTGATCGGCTGCAGTGGCGGCGGCGACGACGCGGGTCGGCCGGCGCGGTCGTCCACCGAACGGTTCCCGGTGATCCTCATCGGCCTCGACACCGTGCGCAACGACCACCTGCAAATGGCGGGGCACCCCACCGTGCGCACCCCCAGCCTGGCCGCCCTGGCGGAAGACGGCGTGTACTTTTCCGCCTGCCAGAGCACCGCGCCGTGGACGGGGCCGTCCTTTGCCAGCATCTTCACCGGTCTGCTGCCCTACCATCACGGGTTTCTGGGCGGCAAGTACGGGCGGCTGGCCGAAGAGCGCGAAACCCTGGCCGAGATCCTCAACCGCAAGCTCTTCCCCACGGCCATGTTCTACACCATCCACTGGCTGCGGAACTTCTACGGCATGACCCAGGGGTTCGACCGCTCCCTTCAACTGGCTCCCGGGGCCGAGGGGCCCAACGCCGCCAACGTGACCCGTCACGGCCTGGAGTTCGTGGACAAGCATTCCGCGGGCAACTTCTTCCTTTTCCTGCACTATTTCGACGCCCACGCTCCCTATGACCCGCCCGCCCCCTTCGGTCGCATGTACTACGAAGGCGACGAGCGGGCGCCGGGCGAACCGCTCACCGAGTTCCTCAAGTCCGACCGGAACAAGATCCTCGCCCCGGTGGCCAACAGCGGCATGTACGACTGGCTCGAAGGCGTGACCGACCCGGATTTCCCCCCCCGCCAGTACGAGGCCGGGGTGAGTTTCGTGGACCATCACGTGGGGTTGGTGGTGCAGGGGCTCAAGGAGCGCGGGCTGTACGACAAGTCCATGATCATCGTGGTGTCCGATCACGGCGAACACCTGGGCGAACACGACCTCTGGTACACCCACGCCATGCCCTACGAAGAGGCCCTTCGCGTGCCGCTGGTGATCAAGTTTCCCGAGGGGCGTCTGGCCGGTGAGGTGCGCACCGACCGCGTGTCCATCCTGGATATTCTGCCCACCATCCTGGCGGAGCAGGGCCTGCGCATCCCCGAGGGTCTGGACGGCCGCGACCTGGCCGCGGGCGAGGCCGACACCACCCGGTCCCTTCTGGTGGCCGAACACGGCAGCAACCCGAACCGGTATTTCAAGACCCTGGTGGACGGCCGCTGGAAGCTCTTCCTGTCGGTGGAGGACTCCGGGTCCACCGTGCGGCTATTCGATCTGGAGACCGACCCGGGCGAGTTGACCGACGTGGCCGACGCCCACCCCGACGTGGTCCGGCGCCTGTCCACCCGCCTGGCCCAGGCCTGCGCCGGCACCAACGGACTGGCGGGGGTGGAGCCCGTGGCGTCCAAGCGGGTGAACAAAACGGTGAAGACCCAGCTCAAGAGCCTGGGGTACGTGCACTAGGCTTCAGGCGGAATACGACAAAGGGCCGACCCGTGAGGGCCGGCCCTTTTCTTATGGTCCGGTGAGCTTTACTTCAGCAGCACCAGCTTCTTCATCTCCTTCGCTTCGGCGGTGACCAGTCGGGCCAGGTACACGTCGCTGGAAACGCGCTGTCCCCGGCGGTCGGTGCCGTCCCAGATCACGGTGTGGCGGCCGGGGCCCATGTTTTCGCTCACCAGGGTGGTGATCAGGGCGCCCTGCACGTTGTAGATGTTCAGTTCCACCGGGCCACTCTTGGCCAGGTCGAAGCTGAGGGTGGTCTGCGGGTTGAACGGGTTGGGGTGCGCGCCGGTCAGACGCGTGAGCTGCGGCAGGCTCGGATCGTCTTCAACCGGCGTGAAGCCCGTGAAGGTGCGGATGTTGTAGGTGCCAGCCTTGGCCAGGTCCGTCGTGCCCACCTTCCACACCGCCAGGCAGTAGTAGCCGTCGGCGGGGGCTTCCACGGTGATGGACTCGTTCTGGCCGTCTCCGTGGAACCAGGCCGCGCCGTCGGGCATGGCCCCGCTCTTGGTGCCGTACTCGGTGGTGTTCTCCATCAGGCTGATGCCCCAGTCCACCGCGCCGCTCAGGTTCTCCAGGCGGAAGGTGTAGAACCCCGAGTTGAGGTAGACCTCATGGAGGTTCAGCATCTGGTTGGCGGCCAGACCGAAGGGGCCGTAACTGCCGTCACCCACGGTGGCCATGAAGGTGGAATTCACCATGTCGGCCACGTAGTTGCCGGACCCGCTCTGGCCCAGGACTCCCATGTCCATGGGAGTGCTGTCCGCCACGTTGTAGTTGGTCAGCACGAAGTCCGACTGTCCCGGACCCCAGCCCGAGGTGCCCTCGTTGCTCTTGAAGCCGTCCTTGGTGCCGCCGGCGGGGTGGTGCAGGCGCACGTTCACATCGGCGGACACCAGAGTGGGCATGACGGCCAACGCGGTCCAGTAGGAGTTACGCGGGACCCGCAAACCGTCGCAGTTGTACCACAAGGCCGTGCCCTGGGGGATGTCGTCCCACCCGGCGGTCAGCGTGGGCGGGAAGGACCGGTTCACGTCCGTGGCCACGTTCATCGGCAACGGCGACCACACGAACTGCTCGCCGAAGTTGTTGTTGGTTTCGTGGATCTCCTCGTAGGTGTTGTTGTAGTCCAGGCGGCCGGAGAACGTATGGCGGCCGCCGCGCACGGTCAGGGCGTAGTCCCAGTTGAAGAGACTCGTCACGTACCCGCCGAAGGCCCCGTAACCCAGGGACACGTAGGAGTTGTCGTCCAGGTAGACGTGCGCCGACATGTTGGGAGTTCCGGTGGGGCTTTCATTGCGGACGGCAATGTTCAGGAACGTGCTCGCCGCGTTGCCGTGCAGGGTGTCCGGCAGGGCCACCAGGGCGCCGGTGCCGTCGTCGGCGGGCCGGGGCACCACGGGGGCGTGCCAGCCGGCGGCCCAGTAGTTCATGAAGTCCGGCGGCGTTTGCTGGATTTCCACGGTGAAATCGAAGCTGTCGCTGCCGTTCACCGGATCGCGATACACCACCAGGCAGTTGTAGCCCGAATCGGGCACGTGAATTTCCATGCGGGCCCGTCCGTCGGCCCAGAGGCCGATATCGTCGAACCCCGTCAAAGGACCGGTGCCGAAGGTTTCGTCCAGCCAGAGGCCGGTGACGATTTCCTCCGAATCCACGATCAGGCTCACGTAGCCGGTGTCTGCGGCCGCCACCCAGAACTCGAAGAGCTGCAGGTGGTGACCGGCGGCCATGTTGTAGGTGGTGGAGTCGCCGAAGCTGTGGAAAGTCTGGGTCACCAGCTCGGCGGTGTAGTTCCCGGTGTGGTTGGGGGTATTCAGCACGCCCACATCGTAGGCGTTGGAGCCCTCCACGTTACGGTTCACGATGACGGCGTCCAGCAGTCCCGCTGCCCGGGCGGAGTAACCCACGTTGGCGGCGTAGCCGTCCTCAGAGCCGGTGGAGCCTTCGTGCAGACGCAGGGCGAAGTTGTCGTTCGTATCATAGGGCCACATGACCATGGCGCTCCAGTACGCGGAGGACGTGAAACTGAGGCCGTCCACGTTGTACCACTTGACGGACCCATCCACGATATTGTCCCAGCCTGCCTGGGAGTAGGGCGGCGTGGCCCGGGCCTGCTGCATGCCGGCGGTGAAGTTCAGACCCGTCCAGATGAACTGGTGACCCCACACGTTGTTGCCTTCGTTGTCCTCGCTGATGGCGTTGAGGTCGTCATGGGCGGCGTGCAGGGTGTGACGGCCGCCTTTGACAATCATGGGACCGCGGTTGGCCGAGCCGTAGTGGCCCCCGGCGTTGATCACGCCCCAGCTCAGGCCGTACTTGTAGTCATCGTCGTAGTAGAACCCCACGCGGAACCCGGCGGTGGTGGCTTCATCGCCCTGGTTCAAACCGCGGACGGTGAGATAGGTGGTGTTCATGTTGCCGTCGAGGGTGGCCGACACGTGGGCCTCCCCGGTGGTGTTGGTGGTCTCGTTGCTGGGCACGAGCGTGTAATCGCTCAGGTCGGTCTTGTAGTAGGTCAGGTCCGCCGGTTCAGCCGCGCGGATGGTGACCGGCCCGTAGGAGGCGTAGCCGCTGCCCCACCTGCCGGAACGATCCTTGGACCGGATGCTGAAGTAATATGTGCCGGGAGCCAGGGCCGGGGTGGTGTAGCTGGTCACCTGGCCCAGGTCCACCGTGGCGCCGGGCATGCCGGCCGCGCCGCCCAGGTAGATGCCGTAGCCGTCCACACCCGACACGTCATCCGTGGGCCGGGTCCAGTTGAACTGGATGGTGGGATCGGGAGAGTCACCCACCGTGGAATGGCTGGACGTCAGCGAGCTCACGGTGCCGGGCGTGGCGTAGTCCGGGTCGTAGCCGTTGTTGGCCGCCGACTGCCACACCCATTCCGCCAGGGCCGGATACCGGGCGTTGAAGGCGTCCATGAAGCTGGTGGGGCTGTCGGGGTTGTCGTTGTCCGCCACGATCATGATTTCGTCCAGACCCAGGGTGGTGGAATCGTGCCACAGCGGGTACTGGGGATCGTTTTCGAGGTTGTCGTCGTAGATGTCCAGCATGAGGGCGGCCATGAAGCCCTCGGTCAGTTCGGGATCGTGGAAGCCCCAGGTGCCGCACTCCAGCAGAACCTCCGCTTCCTTCTGGGAGAAGGGCTCCACGCCGTACAGGTCGAGGAAGTCGTGCGTGCTGGCGATGGAGAAGAACTGGGCCCAGCCCTCCATCCAGGCGATCACGGGGCTTTCCTCGCACCAGAAGCAGTGGCCGCAGCCGCCGGTATCGCACCAGCCGTTGCAGTAGTCGAAGGGCTCCAGGCCGCTGAAGGTGTCGTCCCAGTAGTGACCCACCTCGTGGGCCAGAGTGCCTTCCTGCCACTCGCGGTCGCTGCTGATGTGGATGTTGTTGGTGCCGGGGGAGAACCAGGCGCCTTCGTCACCGTCGGGCCACAGGATGTCGAAGGCGGGCAGGTTGTAGCCGCCCACGTTGTAGGCCCAGGTGAAGATGCGGCCACCGGTGGTGAACTGGTGGATGGCCGGGTGATCATCTTCGCTGTCGGGCTGAAGGCTGCCCACGTCGAAATCGCTGGCGGTGACGTTGTAGGTGACGCCGGTGCTCCAGCCGTAGATGTTGTCGCTCGTGGGGTTGCGCACGAAGACCTTCAGGTTCTGGGTGCTGAAGTGGATGTAGATGTCCGGCGTGTCGCCGCTGCCGGCCAGGCCGCCGTCCACGGTGAAGCTGTAGTTGCCGTCGTGGTCGGTGTAGCCGTAGCCCAGCAGCTCGTCGCCGCTGTCGGAATCGTAATCCCGGGCTTCCACGCGCATGCTGCGGGCGCCGTCGCGCAGGCCGTCGGTGCGCAGGTAGCTGAAGCGACCGTGCACGGTGATCATGGCCTTGTCGCCGTAGTCCTTGTCCGGGGTGGGAATCCCTGCGACGCCCACATCGGGCCCGGGCTTGTACGGCACGGGGTTGGGAATCATGACAGGCGCGGGCTTGGTTTCCCCGGCCTGCTGGGTGCGGGCGTAGTTGGCGGGCGACAGGTCCAACACCTTGCGGTGAGCGTGGTCACCCACGTCGAAATAGACCATCAGGGGCTGGTCCGGGTCGGTGGGGGTGGCCTGGAACTCGATGTCCAGGGTCTGGCCCTTGGAGGCCATGAACCGGGCGGGCGCCTTCACCGACATCTGGCGCCAGCTGGCCCCCACGAGGCGGAAGTTGGTCATGTCCGCTTCGCCGGTGACGGTGATCGTCAGGGTGCCCCGGTAGGGCTCACCGGCCACGGCCGGTTTGAATTCGCTGGTCAGTTTGATTTCCATGGGCGGGCCCACATGGGCCATCGCGGCGCCGGCCGTCAACATGAGGGCGGCCACCGCTATCAGAACGCGATAGTGGAATTTCACGGCAAACCTCCTCTAGTTTTGACGGGCGGGGGCGGGGCGGTCCTTGGGCACGCCGCGGCGCACCGGTTCGCGCATCTGGGCGATGGCGGTCTCGATTTCCACGGCGATCACTTCGCGCCCGTCCTGGCGGGCGAAGTCGGCCTGGATCTGCAGGATCTTGAGTTCGGTTTCGCGGGCCAGCAGTTCGATGTCCCGCTGCAGGCGCAGCGCCTCGTTTTCGGTGAGGGCGGCCTTCTGACGGGTGGCCAGGGCCTGGCCGGTGGCCAGATCCGCGTCCACGACCTTCTTGATTTCCAGCATCATGGGCGACAGCGGACGCGCTTCGGGCTGCAGATCAGCCTTTTCGCCGCCGAACAGCTGCACTTTGCCGTTGGCCACGGCGGAGGGAGGATCGGCCATTTCGGCCTGGTTCACATCAAGTTGGGGGGTGGGGGTTTGACGGGCTTCGGCGGTGTTCTCGACGGGACGAACCACGTCGGGATCGGCGGCCAGGGCCGACAGGGCAACGATCAGCAGGGCGATCGTAATAAACAGACTCTTTTTCATGGGTTTCCCTCCAGGATCCACGGGGGTCAGGGGCAATTGGAATACCGGCCGAAGAGCCGGCCGCAGGAGGTGGAACGCAATTCAGGAATGAGAATCAGGAACGACTTCAAAAAAATCGGTTGTGCCTCTAAGAATGTGTCCGGCCCGCCGCTTGCGGTGGGCCGGATATGTTTTTCTCCAACACACGCTCAAGATCTTGGACCCCGCCCCATTGCCCCAACCCTAAGTGCTTTCACCACAACACCTCTGACAAAACCTGGCCCTACAAGAAGATAGGCTTCTACCGGCGACTTCAAGCCCCGCACCGTATCCAGCGGTTTACCTGCAAAACCTGCCAGCGGAGCTTCAGCTCCCAGACTTTTTCCCATTCCTACTGGCAAAAGCAGCCCGACCTCGACCGTTTGATCCTGATGAAGGCCATCGGCTGCATGGCGAACCGTCAGATTGCCCGGGATCTGAAGGTCGCTCCGGAGACCGTCAACCGGCACGTTGCCCGCCTTGGCCGTCATGCCCTGCTGTTCCATGCCCTAATGATGGAAAAGGCCCCTCCTTTTCGGGAGATCGTTGTCGACGGCTTCGAGTCCTTCGAATACAGCCAGTACTTCCCGATCCACCATCATGTCGCCGTCGAGAAGGGGACCGACTTCTTCATCCATTTCACCGATAGTGAGCTACGTCGCAAAGGCCGGATGACGGCGACCCAGAAGCGGCGCCGTCAGGAGCTTGAAACCGCTCTGGGCCGGCCAGACCCCAAGGCGATTGAGAAGGACATGAAACAGTTGTTGGAGGTCGCCCTGGGAGATTGCCGGCGGGCCGTAGTTTACAGTGATGACCATCCTGCTTACCGCCGTTCCATCAAGAAGTTAACTATGGATGTTGATCATCGGGTCACGCCAGGATCCGCCCATCGGGATGTGGACAACCCGCTGTGGGAGGTCAATCTGTTGGACCTTCTGATCCGGCACTGCAACGCGAATCACAAGCGTGAGACGATCGCCTGGTCGAAGCGTCGGCAGGCGAGTGCTGAGCGGTTGGCGATCCTTCTGGTCTGGCGAAACTACATGAAGGGGCGGCGTGAGAAAAAGAGGGGGAGTCCGACCCCGGCGATGGTCCGGGGGATGATGGGCAGGCCGCTAGAGATCGAAGAGTTCCTTGGGGGACGGTTGTTTCGAACACGATGTGATCTGTCACCGCGGTGGTCGAAGTACTATGACCGGCGGGTTGAAACGCGGGCGTACCCAAAGACAAGGCGCCATGAGTTGAAGATGGCCTATTAGAAAACTCCCTTGGCCAGTGGACCGGGCCAAGGGAGAAAAAACACATTTTCAGAGGCACAACAAAAAAAATCTAATTCCTCTGTCCGGCCTCATCCCTTACCATTGGGCCGTATTCCCGGACCTTGTCCGCCCAGGAAGGATCCCCGGGCCGGACGCCACGCCAGGCAAGGATTGCTGAGGCACTGCATGAAGTACCTGTTCACCGGTGGGGGAACCGGAGGACATTTGTATCCGGCCCTGGCCGTGGCCAGGGAACTGGCCAAGGACCCGTCCAACAGCCTGCGCTACGTGGGTATTCGCGGACGGGCCGAGGAACAGGTCCTGGGCGGCGAACGCCGCGACCCCAAAATCCCCCTCTCCTACGCCATGAGCGCCGGTTTTCCCGGGTCGCATCCCCTTAAACTGCTGGGGTTCCTGATCAAGGTGAAACTGGGCTGCCTGCAGGCCGCCTGGCATTTGCTGCGCTTCCGGCCGGACCTGGTGTTTGCCACCGGCGGGTATGCCAGCGCGCCGGCCGTGTTCTCGGCCTGGGCCCTGCGCAAAGTGGGGCTGTTGAAGACCCGCATCCTCATCCACGAACAGAACGTGGCCCCGGGCCTCATGAACCGGAAGGCCGCCCAGATCGCTGACCTGGTGGCGCTCACGTTTCCGGCCTCGGCGTCGGCCATCGGGCACAACCGGTTGACGTTGAGCGGCTACCCCGTGCGCCGGGACCTCATGGACCAGCCGGACCGGGTGCAGGCCTGCCGCTCCTTCGACTTCAACCCCGACAAGCCCGTGCTCCTGGTGTTCGGCGGCAGCCAGGGCGCGCGCTGCATCAACCGCACGTTGTACAAACTGCTGCCGGACTTGTTGGCCGACGGCCTGCAGATCATCCACGGCTACGGCACGGCCAGCAACAAGGGCTACAGCGCGGACAAGGAACACCAGGCCGCCCTCAAGGCCCTGCGCATGGACCGGGACCTGGCCGTTCAGCTGGACCGCAACTACCGGCCCTTCCCCTATCTGCACAACATCAAGACGGCCTACGCCGCGGCCGACCTGGTGCTGGCACGGGCCGGCGCCGGCGCCATTTTCGAACTGCTGACCTGCGGCATTCCCACCATTCTGGTGCCCAAGATGGGGCTGCCCGGCGACCACCAGGTGGCCAACGCCCGGCGCGTGGAGGATGCGGGGGCGGCCCGGGTTATCCTGGAGCGTCCGGCCCCCAACGGCGTGGGATTCCAGGAAGAGGTCGATCGGCCGCATCTGCTGGCGTTGATCCGGGAACTCATCCACGATCCGGACAAGCTGGCGGCCATGCGCGAAAGCTGTGCGCCCTTTGCCATGGACGCCGCCCTCGACGGCTTCGTGACCCTGGCCCAGGACCTGGCGGCCGGCAAAACCCCGGCCTCATCCGGCCCGGTGGCCGCGGTGGAACCGGATGCGTTGAGCGGGTTGGAGGCCGCGTCGGACGAGGCCCTGCTGCGGGTGGCCCGTCAGAAAGATTTGGACGACGAAACCCGCCGCTATCTGGCCTACCGTTACGGGGCGGCGCTGTCCTCGGCGGACTGGACCCGGCGCAACCGGGGCGTCAAGCTGGCCGGCGAGCTGGGGTGCAAGGCGGCGGTGCCCCTGCTGCTGCATATCGCGGCCGATCCGCGCAAACCCCGTCTGCTGGCCCGTTTGCTGGGCGGACGGCACTATCAGAACGGCTTCATCCGCCGCAACCTGGCCACGGCCCTGGGCCAGATCGGCGACGACGGCCCGGAGGTGCTCAAGGCCCTCACCGGCCTGCTGGACGACAATTACTGGGAAGTGCGCGCCGAGGCCATCCGGGCCCTGGGCCATCTGGCCCCCGCGGACCACGCGCCGGATCTGGTGGCGCGCCTTCTGGGCAGGCTGAGAAAAGGCCACTTCGAGGAACGGCTGGCGGCCCTGGAATACTGGAACCAACGGGCGGTCACCGGCGACTGGGAGGAGCGCATCCTGCCTCTGGCCTACAGCAACAACACACGGGTTCGGGAATACACCCTGCAGGTTCTGGCCGACCAGGTGCGGGCCGGGAATCTGCCGCCGGAACAGCTGGGGCCCATGCTCAAGGACATGCTGGTCACCAGCACCTGGTTCGTTCCCAACTATCCGGTCAAGAGCCTGCTGCGGGAGCTGTCCCTGGCGGTCAAGAAAGCGGGTGAGGCATGATTCCCTGGCTGGCGCATCTGCTGCGCGACCTGAACGAGGGCATGGGCTACCTGCGCCTGTTCGACTACCTGTCCTTCCGCACGGTGATGGTGGCCATGACCACCTTCCTGTTCAGCCTGGCCATCGGAGCGCCCATGATCCGGCTGCTCCATCGACGGGGCATGCGCGACGTGGTGGAAGATTTCGGCATGGTGGACGTGACCACCAAGCGCGGCACGCCCACCATGGGCGGGCTGATCATCGTCTTCAGTTTCCTCGGGGGCTACCTGCTCTGGTGCGATATGGCCAACCCCTTCACCTGGCTGGGCCTGTTCACCCTGCTGGGTTTCGCCGGCGTGGGCTTCGTGGACGACCTGGGCAAGGTGCGCGGGGGCAGCGGCCGGCACGGCCTTTCGCAAAAAGGGAAGTTGCTTCTGCAACTCACCCTGGCGGGCATCATCACCTGGTGGGTCATGGCCTCGGGCAACTCGCCGTTGCCGGACGAGCTGCGCACCCAGCTCTTCCTGCCCTTCATGAAGGAACCGCTGCTGGACCTGGGCTGGTTCTACGCCCCGTTCATGGTCTTCGTGATTCTGGCGGTGGCCAACAGCGTGAACTTCGCCGACGGCATGGACGGCCTGGCCGTGGTGCCGGTGGCCATCAGCTTCATGGTGTACGCGGTGTTCGCCTACGTCATCGGCAACGAGGTGTTCAGCACCTACCTGCAGTTCGACTACATCCGCGGCACGGGGGAGATGGCCGTGATCGCCGGCGCGGTGATCGGCGCCAGCCTGGGCTTCCTCTGGTACAACGCCTACCCGGCCGAGGTCTTCATGGGCGACACCGGAAGCATGGCCCTGGGCGGCCTGCTGTCGGTGGTCATCATTTCGCTGAAACAGGAGATCCTGTTCGTCATCGTGGGCGGCATGTTCGTGATCGAGGGTGCCTCCGTGCTTCTGCAGCAGGAGGTGGGCTTCAAGGTCCTGGGCCGACGGCTCTTCCTGCGCGCGCCGGTGCATCACGCCTTCGAGCGGCGGGGCATCGCCGAAACCAAGATCGTGACGCGGTTTTGGATGCTGGCCCTGTTTCTGGGTCTCATCGGCCTGCTCTCCCTGAAAATCCGGTGACGCGGCGCGCGGGCATTCTTTGGCTGCTGCTGCTGCCGTGGACGGCGGCCGCCGACCCGGTGGACGACCTCATGGACACCCTCACCCTCGATCAGAAGGTGGGGCAGATTTTCCTCGTGTATCACAGTCCGCCCTGGTTCCTGGCGGAGCACGGCTTCGGCGGTTCCCTGGTGATGGAGAGCATGCTCAAGGACGCCGCGTCGCTGACCGACTCGCTGGCCCAGGCCGCCGACATCTGCCCGGTGCCGCCGCTGGTGGCCATCGACCAGGAGGGCGGCCGCATCAACCGGCTGCGGCCGGTGGCCGGATGGGCCGCGGTGCCGTCGGCCTCGGTTATGGGCACCTGGACGCCCGATTCGATCACGGCCTACGTTACGGGCATGGCGGGCGCCCTGCGGGACCTGGGCGTCAACCTGAACCTGGCGCCGGTGCTGGATCCCAGTCACGATGCGACCGGAAACGCCACCTGGATGCTCCATCGCGAGCGCGCCTATGGACGCACCCCGGCGCAGATCACCCGGTCGGCGGGCGCCTTTCTGGACGGCTGCACCGCGGCGGGCATTGCCTGCGTTCTGAAGCACTTCCCCGGCTACAACGTGATGGAGAACAGCGACCTGACGGTGGCCGAATCCGCCGCTGATACCGTTACTGTATGGCAGACCGCCACGCCGTTCGTTGACCTGGCGGCCCGCGCGGGCGGGGTGATGATGTCCAGTATCCGCTACACGGCGCTGGCCGACGCCCCGGCCGTGTTCGATCCCGGCCTGGTGAGGCGGGCCCGCGACGGGCAGCCGCACCTGGTGGTCATCACCGACGACCTGTGGGCCACCAGCCTGCGGGCCTGGGTCAGCGGGACCGACACCGTCGATCCGGTGGACTACCCGGCCGACGACCTGCGCCGCCTGGTGCTGACGGCCTTCGACGCGGGCAACGATCTGCTCATGGTCACGTTTCCGGCCAAGGCCGTCCTCATGAAGGATGTGCTCACCGCGGAAATCGCCGCCGATCCGGCGCGACGCCGCAGTCTCGATATCTCCGTGCGCCGGGTGCTTCAGCTCAAGGCATCGCTCGGCCTTCTCGATTGATGGAAAGGACCCGCATGCTCAAGCGACTCATGTGGCCGGCTGTTGTTATGCTGGTTCTGTCCGGCGCTGCCCTGGCCGAACGCCCGGAGCCCGAAGTGCACGGCACCTTCGACGGCGACGACATGTACACCCTCCTGCCGCCGGACGCCATCCCGGCCATCACCGCCCCCGAGTACGTTACGGGCGAGGCCGCGGCGGCCCAGATGTCGGCCGACGAGCCGGTGATCGGCGTGTTTTCCGACACCGACGCCGTCTGCTGGTCCACCTGGCAGTTGGACCACCACGAGATCGTGAACGATACTCTGGACGGGACGGCCATCGCCGCCACCTGGTGACCTCTTTGCCATACGGGTGTGGTTCACACCCGCCAGGTTGGTGACCAGACGCTCACCTTCATCGTGTCGGGCAAGCTGTGGCGCAATTCCCTGATCATGCAGGACAAGGAGACCAACTCTCTTTGGAGCCATATCACCGGCGACTGCATGGAGGGCGAGTTGAAGGGCACCGAGTTGTCCCAGATCCCGTCGGTGCAGACCACCTGGGCCGACTGGCAGACGGCCCATCCGGAAACCCGGGTTTTGAAAAAGAGCGAAGAAATCACCTCGTCCCGCTACGAGGGCTATTTCAATGATCCGGAGAAGACCGGCCTGTTCCGCACCCTGTGGCTGCAGGACCGCCTGCCGGGCAAGGACCTGATCCACGGCCTCGTGCTGGGCGCCCACCAGGTGGCCGTGACGGATGCGGCCCTGGTCGTCGGCAAACCCCTGGAAACGGATCTGGGGGACGTAAAGATCACCGTGTGGCGCGATGCCGACGGCGGCGTGCGGGCCAAAACCAAAGACGGCGCCGACCTGCTGGTCCGCGCCGCCTTCTGGTTCGCCTGGAGTTCGTTCTACCCCAATACGGCGGTGATAGACTAGTCCGCCGGCTTGGGCAGCACCCGCAGCAGGACCACCATGCCCACGACCGCGGCCAGGGCCGAGGCCCCCAGCACGCCCACCTTGGCGGCGTTCAAGGGCGCGCCGTCCAGGGCCAGACCCGCGATGAACAGGGCCATGGTGAAGCCGATCCCGGACAGGAAGCCGCCCCCGGTGAGGGCGCCCCAGGTGAGGCCTTCGGGCAGTCCCTTGGTGATCAGCTTCACGGCCAGGAAGCTCATGAGCAGAATGCCCAGCGGCTTGCCGATCACCAGCGAGGCCATGATCGCCACGGCTACCGGGTCGCCGAAGTCACCCAGGCTGAAGGGCACGCCCGCGTTGGCCAGGGCGAAGATGGGCATGATCAGGAAGCTGGACCAGGGGTGCAGCGTGCCTTCCAGGTACTCCAGCGGGGAAATCACTTCCCGCACGCTCTCCTTGAGACTGCGAACGGCATCCGCGCGATGGGACATGTGGGTCCACTGCCCACCGTGCAAAGTGTCGTCCGCCTGCTTCAAAAGCCTGCTGATGGTATTTTCCGGCACATAGGATCTGGCCGGGGTCAGCAGACCGAGCAGAACGCCCGCGATGGTGGCGTGCACGCCGGATTCGTGGAAGCCCAGCCACACCAGAACGCCCAGCGCGATGTAGATGCCGAAACTCCGCACGCCCAGCCGGCCCAAAACGTAGACCACGCCCAGCCCCAGGAAGCCCAGGCCCAGCGCCGTCACGTTCAGCGATTCGGTGTAGCCGATGGCGATGACCAGGATGGCGCCGATGTCGTCGACGATGGCCAGCGACAGGACCATCACCCGCAGGATCCGGGGCACCCGCGGCCCCAGAACGGCCATGCAACCCACCACGAAGGCGATGTCCGTGGCCATGGGAATGCCCCAGCCCCGGGCCGCCACGCCGCCGCCCTGCAGGGCCAGGTAAATGCCGGCCGGCACAATCATGCCGCCGATGGCCGCGGCCACGGGCAGGGCCGCGCGCTTGGCGTCGCGCAGTTCGCCCAGCACGATCTCCCGCTTGACCTCCAGGCCCACCACGAAGAAGAAGATGGCCATGAGCCCGTCGTTGATCCAGTGCTTCAGCGAGTGGTACATCTCGAAGCTGCCCAGGGTGAAGCCCACCTGCGTCTTCCAGATGCCCGCGAACCAGTCGTGGGCGGCGGTGTTGGCGAGGATCAGTGCGACGGCGGTGCACACCAGCAGCAGCACACCGCTGGCGGCTTCCACGTGCATGAAGCGGATGACGGGATCGACGAGCCGCTGGATGGGCTCACGAGGCATGACTTGATCCTGATTGTTCTCGGCCATGGGACATCTCCTCCGGGTTAGGGCTGGAGGTTACGACATCCCAGGGACATCGTCAAAAAAGAACCTCAAATTCATGGCCCGAACCAGGATGGGCTATTGATTCCCAGGCGGCCAAAAGGTAGCATCGTCCCTGGAGTCGTGGCCCGGACGCCTGGAGTTGGTGACATCCTGGGGTGGGGCTGCGGTGGCTGGGGACGAGATTGGAACCAACAAACTCGAGGAGACCGCTTATGCGACGTTTTTCATGCCTGACACTCTTTGTCCTTTCATCTCTTCTTGTCTTTGTGATCGGGTGCGGCGATGACGACCCGGTGACCCCGCCTGTGGGCGAGAAGGCCGTCATCGGCATCATGCACGATGACTCGACCCACGTTTCCATGACCGCCATCCTGGAGGGGGCCGGTTATGAGGTGACGGACCTGGGCCTCTACGAGGATTGTACTCTGACCGACTTCAGCGCCTTTGACCTGGTGTTCATGCTGACCGGGTACGAGTACGGCGAGGTCCTGCCGGACACCGTGCAGCAGGGGATGCTCGACTTCATGTCCGACGGCGGCACTCTGGTGACCACCGAATGGCTGACCTACTCGGAGAACAACGATCTGTTGCGGGTGGTGCTGCCCCTGGCCTACAACGGCGACTACTGCGACGACGGGGAGAGCGCCTGCATCGATACCGTGACCGTCGATGTGGACCACGCGTTGACCCGGGGTGTGGCGGCCACGTTCACCACGCCGCCCGACTACACCTACAGTTTCATGATCGTGAACGACGCGGCGACCTCGACCAACGTTATGAACCTGATGACGGGCGTCACCGGGGGTGCCATGCTCGGCGTGGGGGACCTGGGTGAAGGACACACGATTCACTGGAACAACGCGGGGTGTTATGAAGGGTCCGACATCTGGAACGATGCGACCACCCGAATCCTGTTGAACATCGCCGACTTTGCGCGCTAGGAACTTGCCCTGAAAAACCCCCGGAGGACGAGCCTCCGGGGGTTTCTTCATTTACCGCGGAATGTGAAATCCGGGTCGGACTACAGCTTCGCCACGATGGCCTCGGCCATCTCGGTGGTGGTGTTGCTGCCGCCCATGTCGTAGGTGCGGACCTTGCCCTCGGCGATCACGTCGGACACGGCCTTTTCCAGCTTGTTGGCCATGTCCATCTCACCCAGGTGGTCCAGCATCATCTTGGCGGACAGGATCATGGCGATGGGGTTCACCTTGTTCATGCCCACGTACTTGGGGGCCGAGCCGTGGCTGGGCTCGAACACGGCCACCTTCTCGCCGATGTTCCCGCTGCAGGCGAACCCGAGGCCGCCCACCAGCTGGGCGCACAGGTCGCTCACGATGTCGCCGAACATGTTGCTGGCCACCAGAACGCCGTAGATCTCGGGGTTCTTCACCAACCACATGCACATGGCGTCGATGTTGGTCTCCCACAGCTCGATGCCGGGGTAGTCCTTGGCGATCTTGCGGGCCTCGCGCACCATCAGGCCGCTGGTCTCACGCACCACGTTGGGCTTTTCAACGATGGTCACCGTCTTGTAGCCGAACTTCTTGGCGTACTCGAAGGCGTCGCGCACGATGTTCTGGCAACCGGCGCGGGTGAAGATCCGCGTGCTGATGGCGATGTCCTCGTTGTCCACGCCGTCCAGCTTGCCCATCTGCGAGGGATGGGTCTCGGTCAGCTTGTCCCGCACGTCCTGGGGCAGGGGATGGTACTCCACGCCCATGTACAGACCCTCGGTGTTCTGGCGGAACACGACCAGGTCCAGGCCGTCCTTGAAGTTCAGCGGGTTGCCCGTGTAGGCCTTGCAGGGGCGCAGGTTGGTGCTCAGGTTGAATTCCTGGCGCAGACGCACGATGGGACTGCGGTACACCTTGCCGGTGCCCTGCAGCTCGGGAGTCAGCGCGGCTTCAGCCTCTTCCTTGGGCAGGCTCGTGATGGCGCCGAAGAGGGCGGCATCCACGTTGTTCAGCATTTCGATGGTACGATCGGGGAAGGGATTGGCTTCGGTCTTCCAGAATTCCCAGCCGATGTCCCCGTGAACGTAGTCAGCCTCGAAACCCAGTTTGTCCAGCACGGTCCGGGTGGCATCCATCACGTCAACGCCCACCCCGTCGCCGGGCATCCAGCCGATCTTGTACTTGGCCATTTTCGGTACTCCTTAGTCGGATTATCGAAGGTCGGGCCCGCGCGATCCGGTTACGGCGCGTGGGCCCGGGATTCTGCCCCCAAAGATATCAACACACGGTCCGAAAACAACTTTTTCAGAAGTAATACCGGATGGTAAATACCCCGAACAGGGCGTTCACCTTCTCGTCGCTGTCGCTGACCGGCAGGGTCATGTAACCGGTCTCAGCGCCCACCACGAAGGCTTCCTTGCCGGTGTACCAGACCCCGAGGAGGGTGCCGGACAGGCCGGCCGTCGGGTTGTCATCCGGAAAACCCGCAGTGTAGCCAAGAGTTAGGCCAACAGGGACTCCGTAGTTCGGCCGGAAATCGGCCTCTCCCAGCACACCCAGACGGTGGGTGGGCTTGGAGATGCCCGAGGTGAAGGGCTCTTCGTAGAGACCGATCTGTCCGTTGGCCCGCACACCCAGGGTGGGGGAGAAGGCGCGGGCGTACTCCATGGTGAAACGGGCGGTCCAGCCCTTGATGCTGTGCAGGATGGGGGCCTCCTCGAGCGGGGTCCCGTCGATGATGGCCCGGGCGAACTCCTGCGGGGTGATAATGAAGGTCTTGGCGTAGTCCCAGTCCACGCCGATGGTGAACTGGTCGACCTCGCGGCGCATCAGCCGGTACTTGACCCAGGCGTTCATGTTGCGGTCCACGTTGGCCCCGGAGGCAATCAGGGTCTGGGCGTTGGTCCCCGTGCGCACCTTGCCGGCCAGGAAGAGGCCGACGGCGAACTTCCTGCCCAGCTTTTGCTGGAAGCCCAGGCCCAGGGAGGCGTAGAAGAGATCCCCCTCAAGGACGAACACTTCCTCGCCGTCCAGGTTGTAGAAGGGCGTCTCCAAGTCGAGGGCCATGCCGCCGCCCGTCTCGTTGTGGAAGGTGGTGGCCACCCACGGGTCCCTCACGTAGAGGGAGGGCAGGAAGCTGTGGCCGTTGAGGATTCGTTCCCGGCCCTCGCTCAGGTCATCATCCTCGGCAAGCGCAACGCCGCCCAGGAGGATGGCGGCCAGAAGGAAGCAACTCAGTGTTTTCATTTTACCAGACTCCCGCGCCGAATTCGAGGGCGTACCCCATGGAGTCGAAGTTCCAGATCCCCTTGTTTTTCAATCCGATGCGAACGCCCCAGAAATTTGTGCCCAGCTTGGACAGGAATTTCAAGGGGGTATGGCTCATGTCCACGCGGAACTTGAACCCGGTCTCCGTCATGGGGTCGTAGTGGGTGGTGCCCAGCCCGTCATCATCCCATTCCCAGCCGTAGGCGAAGTAGCCGTCCACCCAACGCGACGCGCTGGTGGTGTAGACGATGTTCCAGGCGATGTCGCGAAAATTGTCGTCCTTCAGGTAGATCCGGTTCACGAGCCAGCCGCCGGCGATGGGGTCGGACACGTTCTTGATCACCAGCAGGGGGAACATGAAGCTGATGCCGGCGGCGGTTTCCTTTTCGCCGTAGTTGAGCCCGTCGTAACGGAAGGCGATGGACAGGGAACTGATGAAGCGCTCTTCGTCCATCCAGCGGAACACCGAGCGCAAGCTGTTGGCCTCCAACTGCTCGGGCCAGTCCTCATCGCCCTTGTCGTCGATGAAGGGCAGCAGTTTTGGTTCCTGTTCCGTGTCCACATCCGCGGGGCGGGGGAAGGGCCGCACGACGTACTGGACGTTGTTGGGGGCATACACGCCGTCCACAGTGTGGGGTTCACGCACGGCGCTGTCTGCCGGCAGAGGTGGGAAGACGCGGTGTTCGGGCCGGCGCACCTTGGCCATCCAGGCCTGGAATCCACCGGCGTACAGGCCGCCGCTGCGCATGATGTCGCGCACGCCCCAGGCATCGTTGATGCGTTGGTTCACGTCGAAGGTGGGGGTGTAGATGCCGTCGTGGTTCTTGTCGGTACAGCTGGCGTGCTTGCCCTCTTCCACCAGGAGGGTCATGGGGAATTCGGTGTACTTGTCGGTGACCAGGGTGTTGTCGTACCACTGGAGCCCGTGGGCCTTGGCGATGGTGCGTTCCACGTAGAGGGCGTACTTGTCCTCGGTGCAGCCCTCGCAATGGTGCACGTAGATCTTGAAGTAGGTGGCTTCCACGTCGTGCTTGTGGGCGCCGAGACCCTCTTCGCTGGGGTAGTAGAAAAAGTAATCCAGGTCCACGCCCACCAGCACCCGCAGGTCGATTTCCGTGTCCACCCGGTTGGAATGGTCGCGGTGGATGGCGGGATCCACCAGGTCGGCACGCGTCAGAAGGGTGCGCACCCGGTAGTAGACCACCGGCGCGTCCACCTCTTCCTCGAAGGGGAAGGCGATGGGCAGGCGGATATCCTTGCCTTTTTTCCGATCGAGGTTGGGTTCGTCGGGAGAGAACCAGAGGATGGGGCCGCAGTAGGAGGCCAGTTCCTCGTAGGTCATGATGGGGTCGGTGCCGGACCAGAGCATTTGATAGCCTTGCTCAATCTGACAGCAGTCATCAGCGGCGCTCGCTGATCCGAGGCAGAATAGGACGATCAGGGCAAGCACTGTCGTACGCATGGAAATCCCCCACAGGAAAAAGTTGAAGTTACCCTGGGGACTATACGGGGTCGCTGGGAAATGTGGAATGAAATATCAGTCGGCCGTCTGCAGACGGCAGGTTTCCTGCATTTTCGCCCTCAGGGCCTCGGCCCGGGGCTGCTCGGCGTTGAACTTGTTGCGGTGATCCAGCTTGTGGGCCAGTCCGATGGAGGCGCCGGCGAAGATCAGGGGAATCAGGAAGGGCAGATAGCGGCGCCAACCGGCCTTGATCAGCAAGGCGCTGGTGCCGACGGTTCCGGCGGCCAGGATGACGCAGAAACCGAGCGAGGTGAGGTACAGGTGGCTCAGGTTCAGCCACTGCCCGGACTCTTTGATCCCGGTGAAGGGGATCAGCGTGATGTAGGTCCAGGCAATGAAGAACCGCACCGCCCGGCTGCCGAACACGAACCCGAAGAAGGAATAGCTGATGATGGCCAGGGTGAGGGCGAAGCGGATGACCACCTTGGCCTCGTACAGCCAGACGATGGCGGGGCTGGCCGTCTGCAGCAGGGGGCTGTACTGCAGGGGGAAGAACATCAGGGTCAGGTAGCGGAAGAGGTTCTTGATGGAAATGAGGGAAAAGCGGAGGCCTGTGGTGTCGTGGTCGAACACCAGGGGATCGCGATAGCCCCACTGGTACTGGGCCCAGTAGAACAGGATGCAGATGACGGCGAAGACCACCAGGTCGGCCGAGAGAATGGCCCGCCGGCCGCGGCCCTTGTAGAAAAAGGCCTTGTAGGCGATGAGGGTGCCCAGCAGGGAGAAGGACGCGCTCTTGGTGAGACCCGTCAGCAGGAACAGGATCAGGCCCAGGAAGAACAGGGGCGATCGCAGCTTGCCCTCGGACCGGAAATCATTGCGAATGAAGACGTACAGCACCATCAGGTGCAGCCCCGCCAGCACCAGCGCTTCCAGGTTGTGCACCGACATGAGGATCTTGCCGTAGCTTCCCACGCCCAGGGCGAAAAGAGTGGCCGCCAGCACGGCCATCCCCTTCCGGGGAAACAGCATGTGCACCAGCATGTAAACCAGGAAGCTGTTGAAGGCGTGGACCAGCAGGTTCACGACGATGTAACCGGTGGGGTTCAGCCCGAAGAGTTTGAACTCCGCCAGGAAGGCCATCTGCAGGAGGGGTTGGCTGAAATAGAAGCCCAGATGCCGGAACACGGCGCCCACGTCTTGACTCAGCTGGTTGGCTTCGCAGAGAATGCTGGCGTCGATGTCGTTCCAGATGGGCGTGGACAGGAAGGTCCCGAACGCTACGAAGGTGAGCGCCGTCATCAGGAACAGGATTGGCAAATGGTCCTTTAGGATATTCATTACAGGGAACAATAAGCCCCGACAGGTACGAGAATCAATCGCTTCGTGACAACTCGAGGAAAGGTAAGACTACCATGAAATCCACACTGAGGGGCTTCCTTAGCCAAAACGGGCCTCTAATCATGGTATTGGCGGGGCTCAGCGTGCTGCTGGCCGCCCCGGTCCTGGCCCAGGCGCCGGTCCCCGGCGACGGCCCCTTCAACCTGACCCTGTTCCACACCAACGATTCCCACAGCGCCTTCCTGCCCCGGGAGGCTACCTGGCGGGACGACCGCAAACTCATCGGCGGCGCCGTGCCCCTGGCCTGGCACCTGGCCCGGGAGCGGGAAACCGTTTCGGCCGACCTCTTTCTGGATGCGGGCGATTTCATGACCGGAAACCCGGTGTGCGAGTTTGCCGAGGACGGGGTGAAGGGCGTGGCCGTGGCGCGCATGATGAACCTGCTGGGGTACGACGCGGGGGTCATCGGCAACCACGAGTTCGACAACGGCCGGGAGAACGTGGTGCGCCTGCTGGAGCATTTCGATTTTCCCCTGCTGGCCGCCGACCTTCAAGGGCCCGACGGCGAGGCGATCTCTCCCCGGGGGCCGCTGATCCTGGAACGCGGCGGCCTGAAGGTGGGCATCATGGGCGTGTCCTGCGCCGGCATGGATGAAGTGGTGGCCCCGGCCAAGCTGGACGGCCTGAGCCTGGCCTCCCAGGCGGAGCTGGTGCGGGCGCAGGCCGCCGACCTGGATGACCGCACGGACCTGCTGGTTCTCATCACCCACAACGGTGTGGGCGGCGACAAGGAGCTGGCCCAGGAGCTCGAGGGCTCCGGCGTGGACGTGATCGTGGGCGGCCACAGCCACAGCCGCCTCAAGCGGCCGCTGATGGAGGGCGGCATCCTCATCGTGCAGGCCGGCAGCAAGTGGACGAACCTGGGGCGTTTGGACCTGCAGGTGGAGGACGACCGCATCGTGCGTTACGACGGCCGCCTGGTGGACCTGTGGGCCGAGGGCGCGGTGGCCGACCCCGAACTCATGGACCTGGTGAGCGGGTACGAGACCCGGCTGCAGGCCGAATTCGGCACGCAGATCGGCACCTTGGCCACCGAGTGGCGGAAGGGTCGCGGCGAACACAACCTGGGGAATTTCCTGGCCGATCAGATCCGGCTTTTCGACGACGCCGACGTGGCCTTCATCAACGGCGGCGGCATTCGCGCGGGGCTGGCGGCGGGGCCCATTACCGCCATGGACATTCACCGGATCCTGCCGTTTTCCAACTCGGTGGTGAAGATGGAAATGAGCGGCGATCTGCTGGCCGACGTGATTCAGCAGAACGCCAACGCCGAGGTCAGCGGCGCCCACGGCATCCTGCAGGTATCCGGGGTGACCTACGCCTTCCGGGCGGCCCCGGACGGCAAGACGGCCCTCGTGACGGAGGTCCTGGTGGACGGGCGGTCTCTGGACCGGGCGGCCGTCTACGAGGCGGCCATGCCGGATTATGTGGCCATGATGGCCAAAGTTTATTTGAATATTGAAGTACCCGATTATGAGGATTCGGGGGTGACCCTCGCCGAGTGCGTGATCAAGGCCATCAAGCGGAGTGGGCCCATCGACAGCCGGATCGAGGGCCGGATCCAGCGTCTTGATTGATGGATTGAACTGTAATTTGCACTCTACTTGTGGTAGGATAAGGGAGCCCTTAGAAAAAGGCGGGTGAACAAAATTTCGCCGCCTACGTATTCATGTTCTGTCGGCTACGGCCAGAACATTTGCCACACAACGGACGTGAGAGACGGCTCCACACGATCTCCTTCACGCGGACGCCGAAGCCGGGGGCGCTCAGTCGCCAACTTCGTGGTTTGACCTTCACCGAAACCACGGTCGGCACGGCCCAGTCCGCAAATGAAGGAGAGCTGTCATGGCAGCCAGCATCTATTCCGTCGATTTCTACTACACCACCGTGGAGGACAAGCCGGGCCAGGGGTTCAAATTCCTGGAAGTGCTGGCGGGTCGTGACGTGAACCTCCTCGCGTTCAACGCCTTCCCTGTTGGACGGGACCGCACCCAGCTCGTGATCTATCCCCTAAACGCCACCTGGCTGGCCGACATGGCCCGGCACGAGGGCCTGCAGCTGGTGGGGCCGCACCACGCGCTGCTGGTCCACGGCGACGACGAACTGGGGGCCCTGGTGGACATTCACCAGACCCTGTCCGACGCCCACATCAACGTGTCGAGCTCCAACGGGATTTCCGACGGTCGCGGGGGATACCGCTACATGATGCACGTCCACCCGGACGATTTCGACCGGGCGCTGGAAGTGCTGGATGTGGATCAGGATGTCACGCCGGTGACGGACTTCCATCCGAACCTGCACCGGCGTTTCGAGGCGAAAAGCTGACGGGTCAGACGTCGTAGGCGATGCAGATCTTGTTGCGACCGGCTTCCTTGGCCGCGTAGAGCGCCTCGTCCGCTTCCTTGATCAGATCCTTGGGGGAGTCCTGCCCCGACCGGACCGCGATTCCGATGGAAATGGTGATGTGACCCTTGAATTCGGGGCAATCGATGACGTTGTCCTCCACCCGCTTGCGGATACGGTCACCCAGGGTCTTGGCCACGTCCAGATCGGCGCCCGGGCACACCACCAGGAATTCCTCACCGCCGAAACGGCACACGATGTCGCTCTCGCGCATGGTGTCCTTCAGCACGCGGGCGGTGTCCTTGAGGACCACGTCGCCGGCGTCGTGCCCGTAGGTGTCGTTCACCTTCTTGAAGTGGTCGATATCCATGATCATGCAGAGCAGGGGCTCGTCGTTGCGTTCGCAGCGGGCCCAATCCTGCTCCATGCGGTCCAGTCCCGCGCGCCGGTTGGGCAACTCGGTGAGGAGGTCCTCCATGGCCGCCTTCTCCAGGGTCCGGTTCAGCAAGCCCAACTGGCTCACCTGGTCCCGGATGAGCTCCTTGTCGCTGGCCGCCTGATCCTGCAGGTCGATCACCCGCTTGGCGGCATGCAGCCGCGCGGTGAGCAGCTTGAAGTTGATGGGCTTGTTGATGCACTCGTTGGCGCCGGCCTCCAGCGCCTCCACCTGGTTGTCGTCGGTGGTGTTGCTGGTCATGACGATGATGTGGGCCTGCCCGGTCTTGTCCGACTGGCGCAGGGTGCGGGCCAGTTCCAGACCGTCCAGCTCGTCCAACACCCAGTCGGTGAGGATAATATCCGGGTTGATTTCCAGCGCCCGGGTCAGGGCATCGTGTCCATTGTTGGCGATGTTCAGGCTGTGCCCGTCCTTGGTCAGCTTCTTCTGCAGGACATGGGATTCCAGGCCGTCCCGGGTGGCTACGAGGATATTCATGGCGCCGGAGACGGTTGTGTCCTCGTCTTCGCTGACCTCCTCGGCCTTGGTCTCGGGACGTGGTTTGTCCTTCAGAGGGCGGTCGCAGGTGCGGGCCCGTTTCACCAGGTCTTCCATGGAGGACATGTTCACGGTGAGAATGTTGAGCACGGCACCCATGCGGGCCCATTCCTCCATGATCTCGTCGTACATGCTCATCCAGGACTCATCATCGAATCCGAATCGCTGGCCGATGGCCATGAACTTCAGCACCAGGGGATGTCTTTCGACGCCGGTTTCCAGGCAGATGTCCGCCGCCAGGGCCGAGATGTTCAGGACGTGGCCCAGGATCTTGCCGCGGTTCTTGGTGGTGCTGAGTTCGGTGTCGTTGTCCCAGTCATGAGTCTCGAAGGTGTTCACGGCGGTGCCGTAGCACTCGGGCAGGCCCCAGTCTTCCAGCAGGGCGGCCGTCACCTGGTTGTGATCGATGCTGAGGGCCTGCTTTTCCAGTTGGACCAGGTCCTCCGGGCCACTGCTGTCCCATGTTTCCAGGATATCGGCGTAGGGCTTGGGGTACACGCTGGCCAGGGCCAGTCGTCCGATACCACCGAGCAGACCGCAGGTGAACCCTTCTTCAGGACTCACCGACCGGATCCGCTTGCTGAGGGACTGACAGCTGACGGCCATGGCCAGGCTGTGCATCCAGAAGCGCTGGTAGTCGAACTGCACGCAGGGGCCGCTGCGGGCGTTGGACAGCACCGAGAAGCTCAGACAGAGCTGGCGGACCATGCTCATGCCCAGGCGCACCAGAGCGTCGTTGATGTGGGAGACCTCGTGCCGGGAGCCGGAACTGGCCCGGTTGGCGAATTTCAGGATCTTGCCGGTGAGGGAGGGGTCTCCCTGCAAAACGGTGGTCAGATCCTCGGTGCTCGTGTGCGGATCGCGCGAAAGCTCAAGGATGGTCAGAGCCACACCGGTGGGCGACGGCAGGCCGCCGGAAGCTCTGAGTTCGGTAAGTATTGACGTTCCAGCCAGTTGCACGATTGTCTCCAGTGGGGTTGGGCCTTCCCTGGGCAGTCCTCGAGGGCCAGGCCAGCAGCCCGGACAATCAGGGACCTTCTCTCTCTTGTTCCGGATATCGGCCCAGGCCGCCGAGACTTGATATAAGGATGTCCGCAAGGATCACGAAAGCCTCGGGCGGGGCCCGATCCGGGCGGAGAAACCCGCATCTTGCCCGCCTTCCGACCCTCTGTTAACTTTTGCGGAGGAATTCACGATCTGACGACCCGGCGGCCGGCCCCCCGGAAGATGTTTCAAGCCAAGGATTTTCCATGTCCAAATCCATCCCCGTGGGCGATCTCGCCGCCTTCGTCCGCTTCCTTGAGGACCGCGGCGAACTGATCCGCATCACTGAACCGGTGGACCCGGCCCTTGAGGTCACCGAGCTGGCCGACCGTTTTGTGAAAAACGGCGAAAACCCGGCCCTGCTCTTCGAGAACCCGGTGCGCGGCGACCTGAGCGCCCGCTTCGGCCGCAGCGAAACCGCACTCAAGGCCGACGGCAAGCCCGTCCCCATTCTCATCAACCTCTTCGCCAGCAAACAGCGCATGGCCTGGGCCCTGGGCTGCGACACGCTGGAGGAGGCCGTGGCCAAGATCGAGGACCCCCTGAAAATGGGTCCGCCCGACGGCCTGTGGGACAAGGTGCGCATGCTGGGCAAGCTGAAGGGCTGGGGCGGCGCGGTTCCGAAAACGGTGAGCGGTGGCGCCTGCCAGGAAATCGTGGTGCAGGGCGACGACCTGGACCAACGCGGCCTGCTGGACCTCATGCCCGTGCTCACCACCTGGCCCGGCGACGGCGGTCCCTACATCACCACGCCGCTGGTCATCACGCGCAATCCCGAGAACGGTCGGCGCAACATCGGCATGTACCGCATGCAGGTGTTCGACGGCCGCACCACCGGCATGCACTGGCAGATCCATAAAACCGGCGCCGGACACCACGCCGAGTACGAAAAGCGCGGCGAGCGCATGCCCGTGTGCGTGGCCGTCGGTGGGCCGCCCGCCCTGACCTACGCGGCCACGGCGCCCCTGCCGCCCGACATCGACGAGGCCCTGTTCGCGGGCTTCCTCACCGGCCAACCGGTGAAGATGACCCAAGCCGTGACCTGCGATCTGGAAGTGCCCGCCGAGGCCGACTTCGTGATCGAAGGCTACGTGGAGCCGGGCGAGCGCCGCATGGAGGGCGACTTCGGCGATCACACCGGTTTCTACAGCCTGGCCGAAGAGTTCCCCGTGTTCCACGTGACGGCGGTGACCAGCCGGCGCGACCCCATCTACCTCACGACCATCGTGGGCAAACCGCCCATGGAAGACGGTTGGCTGGGCTGGGCCACCGAACGCCTGTTCCTGCCCATGCTGCGCATTCCGCTGCCCGAGGTGGTGGACTACCACCTGCCGGTGGCGGCCTGCTTCCACAATCTGGTGATCATCAGCATCAAGAAGCGCTACCCGGGCCACGCCCGGAAAGTGTGCCAGGCGCTGTGGGGCACCGGCCAGATCATGTTCACCAAAACCGTGGTGGTGGTGGACGAGGACGTGGACGTGCACAACGTGACCGACGTTTTGTGGCGGGTCACCGGCAGCCTGGACCCCGTGCGCGACGTGTTCTTCAGCGAAGGCCCGGTGGACCAGCTGGACCACGCCACCAATCTGGCCTGCTACGGCGGCAAGATGGGCCTCGACGGCACCCGCAAGCTCCCCGGCGAAGCCGGCTACGAGCGCGAATGGCCCGACCTGGTGACCATGGATGACGACGTGAGCGCGGCCGTCGAGGCGAAGTGGACCGACCTGCTGGGCAAGCTGCGGCCATGAGCGACTTCCGCACAGTCCACGGACGGGACCAGGGCAGCTGGGCCGTGAAGGACCCGGACGCCCACGGCGCCAAGGTGCGCTCCATGTTCGCGCGCATCAGCGGCGTGTACGACTTCATGAACCACTTTCTGAGCCTGAACCAGGACAAAAAGTGGCGCCGCAACGTGGTGGGCCGGCTGGATGCCGACACCTGGGAACTGCTCGACCTGTGTTCCGGCACGGGCGATCTGGCGCTTGAGGCCGTGAAACAGGGCAAGGGCAAAAATGTGATTGCGGCGGACTTCTGCCCGGAGATGCTGCACGGCGTTCGCGGCAAGACCGGGTCCGAGCACCTGCTGCTTTCGGCAGCCGACGGCCTGAACCTGCCTTTCCGCCAGAACAGTGTGGATGCGGTGACCGTGGGCTTCGGCGTGCGCAATTTCGCCGACGTGCGGCGGGGGCTGGAAGAGATCACCCGTGTGCTGCGGCCGGGCGGTCAGCTCATGGTGCTGGAGTTCTATCGCGACGATCCCGTGGCCGCGGGCGACCTGCGCGGCACCCGGGGCCTCATCCGCTTCGGCTTGAACACGGTGGTGCCCGCCGTGGGCAGGCTGGTGGGCCGCGACGGCGACGCCTATTCCTATCTGCCCAACAGCATGGGCGAATTTTTGACCCCGGCCGAGTTCCGCGACCTGCTGGGTGAGTTCGGCTACGTGGAGACCTTCGTCGAACGGCAAACGTTCGGCATTGCCCACATCGTGGGAGGACGGTGGGAAGAATGAGTGAAAAATCCGCAATCGGCGTGGGGTGGACCGGCGCCAGCGGCCTGGCCTACGGGGTGCGTCTGGTGGACGTGCTCCTGAACGCCGGCCACGATGTGAATCTGGTCTGCAGTTCGGCCGTATCCCAGACCGCGCCGGTGGAGATGGGACACTCGGTGGAAGGCATTCTGGCCCGTCTGGAAACTGCGGGCCCCGGGCGCCTGCAGGTGTTCGGTCAAACGGAGTTCACCTCGTCGCTGGCCAGCGGTTCGGCTCGCGGGGGCGCTTTCGTGGTGATTCCCTGCAGTATGGGCACGGTGGGGCGCATCGCCGCCGGCACCAGCGAAACCCTTCTGCTGCGGGCGGCCGATGTGTGTCTGAAGGAACGTCGCAACCTCATCCTCGTGCCGCGCGAGACGCCTCTGGCCACGCACCACCTGGAAAACCTGGCCAAGCTGAGCCGGTTGGGCGCCCTGATCATGCCCGCGGCCCCCGGTTTCTACCACCGGCCAAAATCCCCCGGCGACCTCATCGACTTCATGGTGCAGCGCGTGTGTGACCACCTGGGTGTTGATGTGAAACTGGCCCCGCGCTGGGGTGAGGACGACCCGGAGGCGGGCGCCTGATGACCCGGGTGCGTCGCTACCTCGACCTCATCAAGTTCGAGCACACCCTGTTCGCCCTGCCGTTCGCCTTGATGTCGCTTCTTGTGGCGTCGGGCGGTCGGCCCGGCTGGTGGACACTCCTGTGGGTCCTGGCCGCTATGGTGGGCGCCCGCAGCGCGGCCATGGCCTTCAACCGTCTGGTGGATGCCCGAATCGACGCCGACAATCCCCGCACCGCCGACCGCCACATCCCCGCCGGCGCTGTTTCGCGCGGCGGCGCGGCGCTGTTCGTGGTGTTATCGTCGGCCCTGCTCGTTCTGGCGGCCTGGATGCTGAATCCCCTGTGTTTTTACCTGAGCCCGGTGGCTCTGGCGGTGGTGCTGGGCTACTCCTACATGAAGCGGGTATCGCCCCTGGCGCATCTGGTGCTGGGCCTGGGGCTGGGCATTGCGCCGGTGGGGGCGTGGCTGGCGGTGACCGGGGCCTTTGCGCCCTTCCCGCTGTGGCTCTCGGCGGCCGTGCTGTTCTGGGTGGCCGGCTTCGACACCATTTACGGCATGCAGGACGCCGACTACGACCGCAAGGTGGGCCTGCACTCGCTGGCCTCCCGGTTCGGTGTGGAAAAGGCCCTCACTCTCAGCCGCCTGTTCCACGTGCTGAGCATCGCCTTCATGGCCGGCGCCTTTCGCCGCGCGGACATCCTGGGCCCGGTGTCGCTGGTGGGCGTGGGGATCATGGCGGCGCTGCTGGCCTGGGAGCAGACCATCGTGCGCGGCGGCGACCTCACCCGCATCGACAAGGCCTTCTTCGTGATCAATTCCTGGGTGGGGATGGTGCTGTTGGGCGTCGTGCTGGTCGATGTGTACCTTGTCTGAGACCAATTAACCCCGACCCACCTGACTTCCCGGGAGATGGACTCATGACGCCCACCAATCTGGCTGAGACCCTGGCCATCCAGTTCAACTACTGCGCCTGGACCGTCAAGACCAACCTCGACGGCATCAGCCACGAGGAGAGCCTGTCAGTGCCCCCCGGCGGCAACTCCGTGAACTGGGTGCTGGGGCATGTGGTGAAGGCCCGCCTGGGATGTCTGGCCATGCTCGACATCCCGCCGGTGCTGGATCCCGCCCGACTGGACCGTTACGAGCGCGGAGGTGCGCCCCTGGTGGATCCGGCCGAGGCGATGGAATTGGACGTCCTGCTGGCGGCCTACAACGACGCCCAGGCGCCCATCCTGGAAGGCCTGACGAAAATGACGGCGGAGCAGTTGAACGCGCCGGCCCCCTTCAGCCCCGGAGACAACCCCCACGAAACGGTCGGCACCCTTCTGGCCGGCCTGGCGTTCCACGAAGCCTATCATTTGGGGCAGTTGGGTGTGCAGCGGCGGATGCTGGGACGTACCGGCGGCATCAAGTAGGAACAAAAAAACCGCCCTCCGCCGGATGACGGAGGGCGGTCGTCTGTCCGGCCGGATTACGGCATGCGGTACAGCACCACTTCCAGGGGTTCCACGTCCCCCAGATCCTCTTCTTCTTCCCCGCCGCCGCCGAAGCCCGCGCGCATGGAGCTCTGGGCCGAGTCCAGGTTGCGGATCAGCAGGAAGGATTTTCCGTCCAGGAAGATCAGCCGGTCCTCCTCGGGATTCATGTCGGGGGCGCGGAGGGTGAGTTCCTCGATGAATTGGCCCTCCGGGGAAATGACGTCGTAGCGTCCGGCGGCCCCGTCGGTGAGTTTTTCCGTCTGCTGGTAGCAGTTCACCACGAAGAGGTGTCCGTCGGCGGCCACCCGCAGGCCCATGATGGCCGGGTCGTGGTCCAGCACGTGGTTTTCGATCTCCTGGCGCACGCCGTTGATAATCATGACCATGCCCGAGGTGATGCCGTCCTTGTCGTCCTGGCTGCGCTTGCGGGGGGCGAAATCGCGCTGGAGGGTGTGGGTGAGGGTGCCGTCCATGTCGCGCACGTTGATCAGGTACTGGTCCCGCACCGGCACGGTGAACACCTGGTTGTTGCCCAGGGTCCACTGGTCCAGCTCGGAGAAGTTCTTCTCCTCGTCGTAGACCTGGCGCTGCAGGTCCCGCTCCTGCTTGTGTTCGGCGAAGGTCACCTTGGCCGATCCATCGGCCTCCAGCAACGACAGGGAGGTGGTGGTGTTGCTCTTGCCCGTTTCCATGTTGAAAGAGCCGCGGCCGTGCATGAGCACCAGGTGACCGCCGCGGCGGTACGCCTCGCCCATGAAGAAGAAGCCGCCATTGTCGCTGGGGGTGCCGATCTCGATGGCGTCGCCGGGTGTGCCGTCGAGATTCAGGGTCACGACCTTGGCGGGGAAGCCCTGGGAAATGCCCACCTGGGTGTCGTCCATGAGGAAGAGATCGGCCGGCCGGTTCATTTCGCCGGGGCCTTCGCCTTCGCGGCCGAGGGTGGTGACCAGTTCGCCGTCGGGGGAGATGACCAGCACCTGGGAGAGCTGGGAATCCAGGAGGAACACGTTGCCCTGGCTGTCCATGACGCCGCGCTGGGTGACGCCCAGCAGGATGTCTTCGTCGTCTTCACCGCCGATGCGCCAGACTTCCTCCAGGTCCACGGTGCGCTGGGCCGGCGGATCGGCGGGCAGGACGATGGGGGCGGCCGTTGCGGCGGCGGCGAACAGGGTGAAGCAGGCAAGGATCGATATCAGACGTGCCACGGCGAACTCCTTGGAAAAATGTCCATCAGGGGAAGTTCCTTGTAGTCGCCAGCATGGCCTGCGGTTCCGGATTCGGCCACAAAAAAAGCCCCCCGCCGGAGCGGGGGGCCGAAACCAGACGTGGCTAGAAGGCCAGTGCGGCGGTCAGGCCGACGTAGAAGGCGTCGGTGTCGCCCTCGACCAGATCCACCGAATCCTTGGCATCGCCCAGCAGGGTGCTGTAGGCGGCGCTGGGGGTGATGGTCACGATGGGCAAGGGATGCCAGGGCAGGTCGGCCGTGAACAGGAAGTTGCTCATGGTGGCGCTGGTGAACGCGGTGACGCCCAGGGGCTCGGACGGATCGGGAATCACGCCGAAGTAGCCGTTCATGTAGCCCTTGGAGCCCAGACCCAGATTGGCGCCCAGGTCCAGGGACAGACCGGGACTCAGCTCCAGACCGTGGCTGATGCCGGCTTCCCAGTAGGCGCCTTTGATCTGGTCGATGTCCTGGTACACGGCCAGGCTGGGGGACAGGATCACGTTGACGGCGGCCGAGATGTAGAACTCGGTGGTGCTGTTGTATTCGGTGTTGGGAAAGTCGTAGTAGATGAAGCCCGCGCCCAGGTCCACCAGGGGTAGCGGAAGCTCGTAATACAAGGTGTAATCCACCTCGTTGAACTCGCCGGACATTTCGTATTGGTCGGTGAGGTCCATGTTGGCCCAGATGTCCAGACCGAAGCCCAGGAAACTGACGTTCAGGTCCGGCTGCAGCACGGTCTCGGGGTTCACGACAATCCCGCGCCACACGTATTTGGAAAAGACACCGAGCTCGGCGCTGGCATCCAGGGGACCCAGGGCCAGGGCGCTGGTGGCGCCGGTGATGAGCAGGGTAACCAGAGCGATCGTGAGCAGGGTTTTCATGAGCAGAATGCCTCCGGGAAATTCGGGTAATGCCTAGCTTCGCGTCCCATGATTTTACATGTGGGGGGAGCGGTCAAGATGAATTGCTGAATAAGGTATCGACCGGAGGCTGTAAAAACTGAAGCCCCACCCGGAAAAAAGGGGAAATTGATATAAAGCTTTCCGCCCGCATGCCGAAAACCGAGGTATGGAGTGGAGAAACCTCTTGAAAGGACGATGACCTTGGATACGGATCTTGCCCTTCCCGGCCCCGATGTTCCCGTAATAGACGAGACCCGTCTGTTGGAGGAGTTCGGTGGCGACCAGGAAATCCTGGCCGAACTGCGCGACCTCTTCATGGAGCACGTGCCGCCCCTCGTCGAGGAAATCATCCAGTCCGCCGCCACCGGCGACATGGATGCCATTTCCAAACAGGCCCACAGCCTCAAAGGTGCCTGCGCCACCTACGGCGCCCCCCGTCTGGCCATGGTCTGCAAGATCGTGGAACTGTCCGGCCGGGCCGGCGACAACGACAAGGTCCAGGCGCACATCGACCACCTGCGCCAGGAGTACGAGGCCGTCTGCGAGAATATCGTCGGCATCGGCGTTTAAACCGCGCCGACCGTTGCCAGCGAAGACCGGGCGCCATTGCGCCCGGTTTTCCTATTCCGGCAACTCGAAATCCTCACCCACCCCGTTGAACTTTTCCTCGCCCAACTTCCGCAGGATCTTCCGACACAGAATGTGATAGATGTGGGTTTCCCAGTTCACGATGCCCGCCCGCATGTGCATTTGCCGCAGGTAGGTCATGAACTTGAGCTTCTCCGCGGGCGAGTAGCCCACCGCGTCCATGACCGCGGCGAGGTGCCCGTAGAGGTTGTTGAGTTCCAGTTGCGACGGCAGCCGCGTGGACCGATGGGGATGCCGCACCCGCATTTCGGGCCGCCGCACGTTGGGGCGGGCGGGTTCGGCACCGTCAACCGCTTCGGCGTCGGCCTTTTCCGCCGTCCGCCACGCCTGGCGGATTTCCCACCCGTACAACATGACCGCCTGGGCCAGGTTCAGGGACCCGTGCGCCTCGCTGGTGTCCACGGTGGTCAGGTAGCGGCAGAGGTCCATCTCGTCGTTGGTCAGCCCGCTGCGCTCGGTGCCGAAGAGGATGGCCACCTTGCCCGACCGGGAGTGATCCATGATGTGCTCGGCCGCCGTGTCCGGGGGCAGCAGGGCGTCCTTGCGGAGTTGCCGGGGTCGGGCGGAGGTGCCGATGGCCACCAGCACGTCGCCGAGGGCGTCGGTCATGTCGTCGAAAACCTGGGCGGCGTCCAGGATGTCCTCCGACCCGTGGGCCAGGGCCCGGGCGGTGCGGCCCCGGGGATTCAGGGGCGAAACCAGACGCAGATGTTTCAGGCCCATGGTCTTCATGGCCCGGCAGGCGGCACCGATGTTCATGGGTTCGGTGGTGTGGCTCAGGATGACGACCACGTTGTCCAGACTGGCCGGGCCCTGCCCGTCCGCAATGCCGCCGCCATCGGTGTCGGCGGCCCGACGGGGCTGCAGCAGGTCCTCTCGAAACAGCAAGGATCAGTCCTTCTTCTCGAGAAGCATGAGGGTCTCGATGTGGGAGGTCTGCGGGAACATGTCCAGCACCTTGAGCTTGCGCGCCTCGTAGCCCGCGGCAATGAGGCCGGCGGCATCCCGCGCCAGGGTGGCCGGGTCGCAGCTCATGAAAATGATCTGACGGGGGGCCAGCTCGGTGAGCGAGGCCACGCCCTCGGCGCCGATGCCGGTCCGCGGGGGATCGATCAGGCAGCAGCTCTCGCGCCACAGGGCGGGCGGCGCCAGATCCACGTTCTTCAGGGCCTCGGCCATGGCGCCGATGTGCAGCTTCACCTTGCCCCGGGCCCCCGGGTCGCGTTGCACGTTGTTCTCCGCGTCGCGGCAGGCGTAGGGGTCGTTGTCGATGGCCACGATCTTGTCGAACAGGTCGGCCAGCGTGAGGCTGAACAGGCCCACGCCGCAGAACAGGTCGCCCAGCAGGCCGCCCAGGGCCTCGCGGTCGGACAGGTCCTGCACCCACGCGCGCACGGTGTCCACGGCCTCGGCGGCCACGGCGGGGTTGCCCTGGAAGAAGCTCTGGGCGCCCACGCGGAACTTGTGTCCGGCCACCTCGTGCACCAGGTAGTCCCGTCCCCAGATGGGACGGTTGTTGAACAGCATGCCCACGCAGCCGGGGGCCGGCGCCTCGTCCTCGCCCAGGGCGGCGATGATCTTTTTCATGACCCGCATGCGGGTGGGAGCGCCGAAGATGCTCAGCAGCCAGTGGCCATCGCTGTCCAGGCGCACGAGGACCTGCTCCACCGGAGGCAGCTGGATGAGCCAGGGCAGGATGTCGCGGTTGAAGGCTTCGGGCAGCAGTTCGCAGCGGTTGAGGGGCACCACGTCGTGGGTGCCGCGCTTCATCATGCCGTAGGGGCCCATGGGGCTGCCGTACAGGCGGATCCGGTTGCGGTAGCCCAGGCTGTTGCCGGTGGGGTCCGGGCCGGTGATGAGGCCGGACATGTCCAGCTTGCCCACGCGCTGAAAGCAGTCCAGCACGATGTCGGCCTTGATGTGGCGCTGGGCGTCGTCGGTGATGTGCTGGAGGTTGCACCCGCCGCACTCGCCGTAGTGGGCACAGGGCGCCTCGCGGCGGTCCGGTCCGGGTTCGAGAACCTCTTCACAGGCGGCCTGCAGGAACCCGCGGCCACGTTTGACGACGCGGGCCCGGATGCGGTCGCCGGGGGCGGTCAGGGGCACGAAAACAGCCTGGCCATCAACTTTGCCCAGCCCATCGCCCTTGTTGAGGATTTTTTCCACCTGGAACACGAGCGCGTCGGATGTGTTGTCCGACTGCGGCGTCTGCGAGTTTTCTGTTTTGTCTTCATTCATAGTGGGGCTAAACTAGCATGAGCGCGACCGTGAAGCCAGAATAAGCGCGACTTATCCCCTGTCACCGGAGATGAAGGTGCCCTGTTTCCGTCTGCAAACCAGCCCACGAAGGGTCTTTATTGGGGCCTCCGGGCTATGCCTGATTGGGCTGTTGGCCGGGTGCACGCCCAAGCGGGTCGTCAACGGTCGCACGGAGCCGGCGCCGGCGCCTCCGTCGGAAAAATCCCGCCCCACTGAAGATAACCCCGCGGATTTTAATGAATTCGGGCTTCCCAAGCCCAATTCCAGGGGCAAGAGCGGCGGCGCAGTCACCGGGGCGAAGCCCGCTGAGGTGACGTTCGGTCTGCAGGTGGCCACCCTGGCCCGGGAGCAGTTGGGCAAGCCCTACCAGTGGGGCGGCTACGGTCCCGACAGGTTCGACTGCAGCGGCCTGGTCTTCTTTATCATGGGGAATCTGGGGGTGAACATGCCCCGGGTGTCCCAGGAACAGTCCCGATACGGCCAGGAGGTCAAGCGTTCCCAGCTCGCCCCGGGGGATCTGGTCTTTTTTGCCACCTCGGGACGCCGCGTGGACCACGTGGGCATTTACGTGGGGGATTCCAAGTTCATTCACGCCCCCCGTCAGCATGTGCCCGTGCGGACCGACAGCCTCGACAACTTCTACTGGAGCCAACGCCTGCAGACGGTTCGCCGCATCCGCGGCTGACCCGCTTCCCTTCATACGCCAGCCGTTCCACCCCCGGCCCTCCATGGCACGGATGTTGCCAATTCCCAGCAGGTTGTGAATAAGGATTTCCCTAAAGGAAAGCCTAAACTCAACGAAATAGAGGAAGTCAAAGAGGGGCCGATACGTGGGGAGAATGCGTAATGTGTTCAAAATCAGCCGGTTGTGCAACAGGTGCACGGGGCGGGTCTTGTTCCCATCAAATCGGTAGGAGATGGCTCCCCTGGGGAGCGCTGGATATTGAATTGGACCCGGCTGACCAATAATCATTCGTCGGCCACAGGCTCCAAGGCGACCACATGACAGCAAAAGGGTGAAGAGAATGAACCTGGCGGACATTTTGAACCTGTTGGACGAGATTTCCAATTCCCTGGTTTTTTCAGAGGATGGCGAAACCGCACACCTGGAGCAGCTACCGGAAAAATTCGGTGACGTGGCCGCCATTGTCCGGGAACTGGGACGCGAGGAGGAGGCCGGCTATTGCCATCAGGCCATCACCCTGGCGGCCCGTCTGGTGTCAGGCGAGGTGGACTGGGTGGCCGGCATGGACGTTCTGGGCCGCACCCTCAATGCCCTGCAGGCCTGTCTCAGCGACGAATGCCCGGTGGCCGAAGCCGGCTTCCCCGTCGAACTCAGTGAAGGGGTTGCCGAAAGTGCGGCGTCGGACCCGTCCGGCGAGGCCTCGACCGAGGAATCGGCCAGTGGGGCCCCGGGCCAGGATGTAGGCGCCCTGGTGGACGACGGGATCATGAGCGAGTTCCTGTCCCGCCAGAACGACGTGCTGCAGGACGTGGAAAAGCATCTGCTGAACCTGGAAGAGGGCAACGACGGCGACAGCGAGTGGCTGCTGCGGTTCTTCCACACCCTCAAGGGGGAATCCGCCCTGCTGGGGCTGACCGATGTGGCCGAATTGTGCCACACCACCGAAGACATGATGCAGAAGGAGCCCATGCCCGACTGCGTGGATCGTCTGCTGGATGTGAAGGACTGGTTCGTGACCACCTTCCGGCATCTGACGGAGGAGGGCCCGGCAGCGGCGCCCCTGTCCGAGATGCTGCTCATCGTGCAGGCGTCGCCGGAAGCGGAGGACGCGCCGGTGCATATCGCGCCCGAGGTCCAGGACGTGACGGAAGAGGCGGCCGCGCCCGAAACCGAACCGGTGGTCGAGGCCGCGCCCGCGAGCGCGCCCGCCCTGCCGGCCTACGAGGTTAAGGCCTATGTGGGCCAGAACATCCTCGAAGGCGACGTGGACCTGATCCAGGACTTCATCGAGGAAGCGGTGGAGCACCTGGACGCTTCGGAAGTCCACCTGCTGACCATCGAATCCAATCCCCGCGAGACCGAGGCGCTCAACGCCGTGTTCCGCGGCTTCCACACCATCAAGGGCCTGGCCGGTTTCATTGAACTGGATCACGTGCAGGACCTGGCCCACAAGGCCGAGAACCTGCTGGACATGGGGCGCCGCGGCGAACTGGAACTCGTGGGCACCAACATGGACCTGGTCTTCGAGTCGGTGGACATGATGAAACGCCTGGTGAACGACATGGCGTCGGCTCTGGGCGGATCCGGGGCCCTGACCGAGGAGCCGAACCTGCCCGGCCTGATGAGCCGCCTGGTGGTGGCCACCAGCGACGAGGCCGCCGCCGCACCCGCGCCGGCCCCCGCGCCGGAACCCGTGGCTGTGGTGGAACCCGAGCCCGAACCGGTGGAAACGCCCGTCGGGGCCGGAGATGAAAAACCCAAGATCAGCGGCTTCGTGCCTCTGGGGAACATGAAGAAAAAGGCCCCCCAGGCCAAGCCCGCGCCCGAGCCGGTGGCCGTCGTGGAGCCCGTGGCCGCCGTCGAACCGGCGACGCCCGCGGCCCCGTCCGGCAAGGCCAAGGCCCCGGTGAAGATGAAGGAAGCGGTGCGCGTGGACTCCGAGCGTCTGGACCGCCTCATCGAGACCATCGGCGAGCTGGTCATTGCCGAGTCCATGGTGACGCAGTCGCCCGAAATCAAGGGCAGCGCCATGTCGGTCAAATTGGCCAAGGACATCGACCATCTGGACAAGATCTGCCGTGAACTGCAGGAAATCGGCATGAGTCTGCGCATGGTGCCGGTGCGGCCGGTGTTCCAGAAAATGGCCCGTCTGGTGCGCGACCTCTCCAAGAAACAGAACCGCCAGGTGGACTTCGTCATGACCGGCGAGGACACCGAACTCGACAAGAACGTGGTCGACAAGATCGGCGATCCCCTGGTGCACATGGTGCGCAATTCGGTGGATCACGGCATCGAGCCCGACCCGGCGGACCGCACCGCGGCCGGCAAGCCCGAGCGCGGACGCGTGGAGCTGCGGGCCTTCCACAAGGGCGGGAACATCTGTATCGAAATCGAGGATGACGGCCGTGGCCTGGACCGGGACGCGATTCTGGCCAAGGCCATTTCCCGCGGCCTGGTGCGCGAAGGCGAGAACGTCAGCGACCGCGACATCTACAACATGGTCTTCGAAGCCGGCTTCTCCACCGCCAAGAAGGTGACCGACATTTCCGGCCGCGGCGTGGGCATGGACGTGGTGCGGCGGAACATCGAAGAACTGCGTGGAACCGTGGACATCACCTCCGAGAAGGGCAAGGGCTCCACCTTCAGCATCAAGCTGCCGCTGACCCTGGCCATCATCGAGGGCATGGTCATCATGGTGGGGGCCGAGCACTACATCATTCCCACCCTGACGGTGGTGCGGTTGATCCGCCCCCGTCCCGAGGATATTTCCCACGTGTTCGACCGGGGCGAAATGCTCGCCTTCGAAGGCGGTCACCTGCCCCTGTTCCGCCTCAGCACCCTGTTCGACGTGGAGGAGGCCAAAGCGCATCCCCACGAGGCCGTGGTGGTGGTGGTGGAAGACGAAGGCAAGCGGGTGGGCCTGCTGGCGGACCACCTGCTGGGTCAGCAGTCCATCGTGATCAAGAGCCTGGGCGAGTCGGTGCAGGGCACCGACGGCGTGGCCGGCGGCGCCATCATGTCCAACGGTCAGGTGGCCCTGATCCTGGATGTGGCGGGCATCGTGCGCGTGGCCCACAACGTCGACACGAGCGTGCTGGTCAGGCCCGCTGTGGCGGCCACCCTGGATCCGACCGCCACCGCTTCGGCGGTGGAGGTTGTGGCGGACGTCATCGAGAGCGAAACGGCCGAGCCCGAGCGGATTCCGGCCGGGATTTTGACATGAGACGAAGCGACGACAAGTACGGAGTGACCGACGCCGGCGGACCCGGCGGACGAGTGACGGGGGAGAAACCCCCACAACCGAGGATGGAAGTGACCATGGAATCGGCAGTTGCGAGCGTGGCCCAGGCAGGAAAGTACCTGTCTTTCGTGCTGGGTGAGGAAGAGTACGGCCTGGAAATCCTGAAGGTCCAGGAGATCAACGGGATGATGGACATTACCCGCGTGCCCCGGACACCGGAGTACGTGCGAGGCGTCATCAATCTGCGTGGGCGCGTGATTCCCATCGTCAGCCTGCGGGAGCATTTCAAGATGCCCGCGGTGGAAGACACCGAGAAGACCTGCATCATCGTGGTCCAGGTCCGCTACCAGGAGTCCCAGATCACCATGGGCATCGTGGTGGACGAGGTGTCCGAGGTCCTGAACATCACCGAGGATCAGATCGAACAGGCCCCCAGCTTCGGCGGCGGCATGGACGAGGCTGATTTCATCACCGGGATGGGCAAGCTGGACAACAAGGTCGTGATCCTGCTGGACATCGACCAGGCGTTGAACGGCCAGGAACTGGAATCCATCGTGCAGCAGGCGAGCCAGTAACCGGGGCAGACCCCGACGGAAAAGGTCCAGATGTGAAGTCGATTCTATCCAGGAACAGGACACGGGACACGGGGGAGGCCGTCGGACAGCAACGCATGTCCGACGGTGATTTCGCCGTGTTCCAGAAGATCCTGTACGCCCAGTCCGGCATCGTCTTGTCGGACGCCAAGCGGGCCCTGGTGGAGTCCCGGGTGAACCAGCGTCTGAAGGCGCTGGGCCAGGGCAGTTTCTCCGCCTACCTGGCGTTCCTTGCGAAGGACGCCACCGGTGAGGAACTGGTCCACCTGATCGACGTCATCTCCACGAACATCACGAACTTCTTTCGGGAAGCGGATCATTTCGAATTGTTGGACCGGGAAGTGGGCGGCTGGGCGGAACAAGGGACCGGGAAGCTGCGGGTCTGGTCCGCGGCGTGCTCCACGGGGGAGGAGCCCTACACCCTGGCCATGACCCTGTATCCCCATATGGCGCGGCACAGCCTGGATCTGAAAATCCTGGCCACCGATATCAGCACCCGGGTGCTGGCGCGCGCCAACGCGGGCGTCTACGACGCCGAGCGCCTGAAGAAGGTGCCGGACGACCTCCGCGCCAGATTTTTCACCCGCCGGGACGGTCCCGAAGGGGAAGCCTACGCCGTGTCCGACGAGCTGAAGCGGATGATCATGTTCCGCCGGCTCAACTTCACGGTTTTTCCCTACCGGATCAAGGGGGTGTTCGACGTGATCATGTGCCGCAACGCCATGATCTACTTCGACCGGACCCTGCGGGCGAAAATGGTTCAGGAATTCGCACGGTTGCTCAGGCCGCAGGGCCTGCTGATGATCGGTCACGCGGAAACGCTCATGGGCATCGAGTCCAGTTTCCGGACCCTCAAACCGTCGGTATATATTCGCACAAATGATGGGGTGGACAATTGACTCAACTTCTGACCAGGCCCACCAGGACCCTGGCGACCCGCAAGACCACCACGGTGGATATCAGCGGCATGCGCACGGCTGACAAGCCTGACGACATCCTGGTGACCTACTCCCTCGGCTCCTGCGTGGGTCTGACCCTGTTCGATCCCGTGGCGGGAGTCGGCGGCATGATCCACTGCATGCTGCCCCTGTCCAAGATCGATCCGGAAAAGGCCAAACAGAAGCCCTACATGTTCGTGGACACCGGTGTCGCGGCCATGCTGGGCGAGCTGTACGCCATGGGAGCCAAGCGCCAGAACCTGATCGCCAAGGTGGCGGGGGCGGGCTCGCCCCTGGGGCGCGAAGAGACCTTCCGCATCGGCCAGCGGAATTACACGATTCTCCGGAAATTTCTCTGGAAGAACAACATCCTCATCGACAAGGAGGATGTGGGCGGCGCTCGGGCCCGCACGCTCTATCTCTACATGGCCGATGGTCGCACCACGGTCAAATCCGAAGGAAAGGAGGTGGAGCTGTGACCGAGAAGAAACGCATTCTGGCCGCCATCAAGACAGTGCCGTCACTGCCGTCGGTGGTCATCAAGCTGCGCAAATACCTGAACGACCCGGACGTGGACTTCAATGAACTGGCCAAGGTGATCCAATACGATCCCGGGCTGACGGCCAACGTGCTGCAGCTGGCCAACTCGGCCTACTTCGGCTGGTCCCGCTCCATCACGTCGGTGCGCGAGGCCATCGCACGCCTGGGCACGCACCGCATCTTCCAGATGGTCCTGTGCATGTCCGTGGCGCCGCTGGTGCGCAAACCCATCCGCGGCTACGACATGGACGCCGGCGGCCTCTGGGAGCACTCCATCGCCACGGCCATGTGTGCGGAACAGCTGGCCCTGGCCCTGAACCACCCCGAGGCGGAGGAAGCCTTCACCGCCGGCCTGCTGCACGACATGGGCAAGGTGGTGCTGGGCACCTTCGTGGACGTGGACGATGAGCCCATCAAGGAGATCATGGCCAGTGACGGCCTCTCGTTCAACGAGGCCGAGTACATGGTCCTGGGCATCGACCACGCCGAAGTGGCGGGGGAACTGCTCAGTGCCTGGAACCTGCCCGACAACGTGGTGGCGGCCGCGCGCTGGCACCACAGCCCGCGTCAGGCGGACAAGGAGCACCAGGCGCTGGTGGACCTGGTCCATGTAGCCGACGTGCTGTGCATCAACGTGGGCTGGGGCATGGGCGAAGACGGCCTGCGCTACAAGCTCGACGAAAAAGCCAACGACCGCCTCGGCGTGAAGGTCGGCATGGCGGAAGACGTGATACTGAAGGTCATGCTCGGTCTGGATGACCTCAACTCCCTGTTCCAGATAACCCAGGAAGGTGAGCCCGATGGCGTTCAGCATTCTACTCGTTGATGACTCGGCAACGGTCCGGGCGGTGATCAGCAAGGCCCTGTTCCTCTCCGGCGTGGAGATCCGGGAACTCCACCAGGCCGGCAACGGCCAGGAGGCCCTCGATGTCCTGGAGAACGAATGGGTCGATCTCATCTTCTGCGACCTCAGCATGCCCGTGATGGACGGCGAAACCTTCGTCGCCACCATGAATGAACGCGGCATGCTCGAAACCCTGCCGGTGGTCATCGTGTCGTCGGCGGGCAGTGAACCCCGCGTGGCCCGTCTGAAGGCCCTTGGGGTGCGGGATTATATTCAGAAGCCGTTCACTCCGGAACGGATTCGCGAGGTTGTGGACGAAGTCATGGGGGTTGCCCAGAATGCAGACTAGTACGATGGAAAAAGTGAGCAGCAAGTTCCTGGAAATCGTGGAACAGCTGACCTTCATGTTCGGCGAACCCACGCCCCGCACGGAACTGGATCTGGAAGCGGAAACCTTCGTCCTGGCCCGCATGAGCTTCACCGGCGACCTGGCCGGCAGCCTGTCGGTGGCCGTCCCCGTGGAGATCACCGCGGAGATCGCGGCGAACATCCTGGGCCTGGAACCCGAGGAAGTGGATTCCGAGGAAATGAAGATGGACGCCCTGGGCGAAATGCTGAACGTGGTCTGCGGACACGTGATCATGTGCCTGGTGGGCACCGACGCCAACTTCGTTCTCAACTCCCCCGAGGAAATGCCCGTGGATGCGGCCATGCTGGACGAGATGGCCGTCTCCGACGATTTCCTGGGCTTCACCCTGGATGACAGTCCGGCCCTGTTCGGTCTCACCCTGGAGAATTGACGTGAAAAACATCCGGGTGCTGGTGGTCGACGACTCGCCCACCGTTTGTCAGGTACTGACCAAAGGACTCTCGCGGGCTCCCGGGATCGAGGTGATCGGCACTGCGCCCAATCCGTACGTGGCGCGGGACATGATCGTCAAGGATCCGCCCGATGTGATGACCCTGGACATTGAAATGCCGCGCATGGACGGGCTGACCTTCCTGCGCAAGCTCATGAAGCACTTCCCCCTGCCCATCGTGGTGGTCTCCACCCTGACCACCGACGGCAACGCCAAGGCCATGGAGGCCCTGGCCAGCGGTGCGGTGGACGTGGTGGAGAAGAACATCCGGCCCGAGCGGGTCAACGATTTCATGCTGGAAATGGTGCGCAAGGTCCGGTCCGCGGCCGCGGCCAAGGTGAGCTCCCGCTCCCTGGCCATCCGTGACAGGGCCCAGGCCCAGGTTCAGCCTGTGCGGCCGACCCTGGACGATCCCGGCAGCCACATCGTGGCCGTGGGGTCCAGCACGGGGGGCTGCGAAGCGCTGCAGACCATTATAACCCGGTTGCCGGCCAACGCGCCCGGCATGGTCGTGGTGCAGCACATGCCCCCGGGCTTCACCACCCAGATGGCCGTGCGGCTGGATACCCAGTCCGCGGTCACGGTGCGCGAGGCCGAGGGCGGCGAGTTCCTGGAACCGGGTCTCGTGCTGATCGCCCCCGGCGATCGCCACCTGCTGATTCGCAAAAGCGGATCCCGCTACCGGACGGAACTGCGGGACGGCCCCCGGGTCAGCCTGCACAAGCCGTCGGTGAACGTCCTGTTCCGCAGCGTGGCCCAGGCCGCGGGGGCGGACGCGGTGGGCGTGATCCTCACGGGCATGGGCAAGGACGGTGCCGCCGGCATGCTGGAAATGAAGCAGGCCGGAGCCGTGAACATCGGTCAGGACGAGGAAAGCTGCGTGGTGTACGGCATGCCCCGCGAGGCCTTCGAACTGGGCGCCCTGGAGCACGTGGTGCCCCTGGACAAGATCACCGAGAAGATCTGCCGGGTGGTATCGCGCACCCGGGTCTGACACTGTTCCGGACAAAAAGAGAGCAGGCTCCGGAGGGGGCCTGCTCTCTTTGTCTGTCCGACGGACCCGCCTTACGGCGCGATGAGCGTCAGGGTCCCTTTTCCGAAATTGGTCTGGCCCACGTAGTCCACCCGCTTGGATGGGTTGAGGATCCACGCCACGAAATCATCCGGACTCGGCACCTGGTACGGAAAGGTCGGCGTGGGGGCCACATGGGGGTTCAGGTCGATGTTGTTGTAGAGGGTTCTCAGGTTGTTGATGACCTCATTCAGGGCCTCGACCACCGGTTCGTCGGCCTGGCCGGATTTGAACTGGTCCATCAGCGAGGCCTCGGGCAGCAGGATGAGCTTGCCGCCGATGTAGAGGGTGGCCGCCAGATCGGTCACGATGGCGCCCTCCACCGCGTTGTCCCGTCCCTGCAGGAAAGTGATGCAGGCGCCCGGTTCCGGGTCCGTCAGGTCCCAGCCTTCGCCCTTGGTGAAGACCGGCTTCTCGTCGATGAGCAGGCCCACCAGATCGAGAATTTCCCTTGTGGTTGGCAGGGTGAGTGTCACGGCTTCCTATCCTTCCTGCCAGATCAGGATCACGTGGGCTTCGAGGCCGCCCACGCCGCGCACGGTCTGGGCCATGCCCTGGATCCCGCTGGCGAAAAACTCGATGCAGGACCGGCCCTCGAGGAAGAGGGGCAGGCCCAGCTGGACACGCTGACCGGCTTCGGCCCGACTGGACTTCATCACGCCGGCGGCCACGTTGGCGATTTCCCCCACGGCATCGGCAATGTCTTCCATGGCGGGGGTTTCATCGTCCTCCATGGCGAACAGGGCGCGGGTCAGGCCGGCGCAACTGTCCTTGTTGGCCATCAGGGCCAGTTGCCAGCCGCCGTTCTCGGCGGTCAAGGCGATGCTGCTGCCAAATGCGACGTTGGCATCTCTCGGGTCGGACGGATGCGCGTCCACCTCGAGGTTCAGATCCATCTGGATCCGGCATGTGTCCACAATGGCCTTCACGGCTTCCTGCAGCACCTGGGCCGGAATGCTCCGGTCGGTTTCGCTGCCTGCGGTGACAGGTTGGGTCGTCATTATCTGAGTGCCTCCGGAATGTTCTCCATATTGCCAGATGAGGATGATCTGCACGGCCTCGCCCTGCGGACCCACCATGGCCTGGGAAATGGCGTTGACGGAACGGGGGAAAAAGGAAAGCCAGCTGTTGCCCCTGAGAAAGATGGGCAGTCCCAGCTGATAGTTTTCGGCGGCGCTCTTTTCCCGTTTGGCCTTCCAGACCCCCGCGGCCACGTTGGGGATCTCGTTCAGGGCGTCGCCTATGTCCTCCATGGTCGGATCCTCGCCCTCGTCCATGTCGAACAGGTTGCGGGTCAGGCTCTTGGCCGTGGCCTCGGAAAAGGCGCAGGCGTACTGATAGTTCACCTTATCGTTGGTCAGGGCGATGGTACTGCCGAAGAGGACATCCGACGGATCCGGCACACCGGGCATGCCGACGGGGGTCAGTGTCAGCCCCATCTGTACGTCGAATGTCTGGACGGCGGCATCCACCGCCTCCTTCAAGGCTTCCATCTTGGTCATCAGGTCGGTGGGATCTTCGATCCCGCGCTGGAATCTGACGACTGTCACGATACGAACGCTCCCAGGACCTGAGCCATGTCGTCCGCGGTAAAGGGTTTGGCCAGCAGGAACATGGCGCCGCCCTCGGTGGCGAGGTCGACCATTTCCTTGGTGCTTTCCGAGGTCACGAACCCGAAGGGAATTTCCAGACCGGCCTCGTTCATGGCGGTCAGGAACTCGATTCCCGTCATGACGGGCATGTGCCAGTCGGACAGGATGAGGTCGGGGCTCTGGGTCTTGGCGGCCTCCAGGGCCTCCTGACCGTTCTCCGCCTCGATGATGTCATGTCCGGAGAACCCGGCTTGCCGGATTGTCCGTGAAACGATGCGGCGCATAGCCCTCGAATCGTCCACGACCAGAATCTTCATTGCTATCTCCTTCTTGAGCATGGTGCCTTTCCGCGCGGTTCGGTCGCGGATGCCGATAGCCCCCAACCAGCGGGTAACTGATCCGGGTACAGATTTCTTATCGGTGTAGAAACGGGGAGATTAAGGGCTTTTTTGGCCAAACCGGCTATTCGGCGGTTGTCACCCTGACGGAGAGATCCACGGCTTCGGTCACCGCCGCGGGCAGGTCCATGGCCTCGGAGTGCCACAACAGGTCCTGGGGCCTTGCGTTGAGCACGGGCTTGGGCGATCGGATGGAGCAGCAGTCCCGGTAGGGCAGGATGGACGTTTCATACACGCCGATGGTGCGGGACCAGGCGGTGATCTCCATTTTGTCCATGCCGATCAGGGGCCGGAAGATCGGCAAGGTCACATCCGGGGTGATGGCGCCCAGGTTGTGGATGGTCTGGCTGGCCACCTGGCCCAGGCTGTCGCCCGAAACCAGGGCCTTGCAGCTGTTGCGACGGGCCAGACGCACCGCGGTCTTGAACATGAAGCGCCGGAACATCACCATGTCGTAACTGTCTGGCACCACGCCGATTGACCGCATTTCGTACGGCACCACCGGCACCAGGTGAAGCACCAGGGGCACAGGATAGTAGGCGCCCAGTTGACGGGCCAGATCCTTGATTTTGTCGACGTCGGCCTCATCCAGGTTGCGGCCGGAGTAGAAATGGACGAATTCGGGCCGCACGCCCCGCCGCATCATGAGCCAGGCGGCCACCGGGGAGTCGATTCCGCCGGACAGAAGCACCATGACCCGTCCACTGGAACCGGCGGGCAGGCCGCCGAAGGCGGTTTTCTTGGCCGCGAAGACCAGGATGCTCTTCTTCAGCACAATCACGTTGATGGTGAAATCGGGATGACTCATACGCGCCGGCAGGCCCGTGTCCATATGGACGGCGCCGCCCACGGCCATGCTGACGTCGGGCGAATTCAGGGGAAAGGCCCGATCGCTGCGCCGGGTGGCCACCTTGAAGTGGCGTGCCTCGCCCCGGGTTTCGCGCGCCATGGCGATGGCCACCTCGCTCACCTTGGTCAGGGCGGGTATACGTCCGGCGGCCTGGTCGGCGGCCAGTTCCGCGTCCACGTCTTCCCGGGGCACCTGCACCGCGGGGGAAATCCACTGCAGACCGAAGACCCGGCGCAGCTTCCCGGCCACGGCTTCGGCCCGTCTGGGGTCCTCCATTTCCACCAGGAGGCGGCTTTCCACGTGGTGGATCGCGTGCACCGGTTCGTCCTTCAGGGCCACCCGCATGTTGTTCATGAGTTTGCGCATGAACACGGTCCGGTTCCGCCCCTTGAGGGCGACCTCGGCGTAGGTGGCGACGATGAAGGGCGTGGGCTGATCCATGGTGTCTCCTGTGGACAACGGCGTTGATTCCTGACGGAGCCGTAGTATTGTGTGCAAGGCTAGATAGTAACCCCAGAGGCGCAGTGCGCAAGGAGGATTGGTTCCATGTTGGAAACCGGCGGTATTCGTTTGGACGTCTCGGCGGCCGAGGATTTTCTGAAACCCGGCACCCTGGACGCCCTGGCCGGGCCGGTCCGAACGGCTGCCTCCAGCCTCGCCGACGGCACCTGCGCCGGATCCGACTACCTGGGCTGGCTGGACCTGCCCGGACGGATTTCCCCGGCCGATCTTGAGGCCGTGAACGCGGCGGCCGCCCGGGCCCGCGACGATGCGGAGATCTACGTGGTGGTGGGTATCGGCGGGTCCTATCTGGGGGCCCGGGCTGTGCTCGACGCCCTGCCGTCCGGCAGCGGACCGGAGATCCTGTTTGCCGGCACCGGCCTGTGCAGCGCCGCCCTGGACCGGGTTTTGCGGGCCATCGAGGGCCGCGACTTCCGGGTCTGCGTGATCTCCAAATCCGGCACCACGCTGGAGCCGGCCGTGGCCTTCCGGGCCCTGCGCACCCGTCTGATTCAACGGTACGGGCGGGACGGCGCCGCCGCCCGCATTACCGCCGTCACCGACGCCGCCCGCGGCGCCCTGCGCACCCTGGCCGACGAGGAGGGCTACGAGACCTTTGTCATTCCCGACGATGTGGGCGGCCGTTTTTCGGTGCTCACGCCGGTGGGCCTGGTGCCCCTGGCCGTGGCGGGCCTCGATGTGGCGGCCCTGGTGGCCGGCGCCGACGCCATGCGCCGCGCCTGTCTGACCGACGACCTGCGCGCCAACCCCGCCCACCTGTACGCCGCCAATCGTTTTGCCCTCTATGAGGCCGGCTTCACCACCGAGGTCATGAGTACCTTCCACAGCGGCCTGGGCACGCTGCAGGAGTGGTGGAAACAGCTCTTCGGCGAGAGCGAGGGCAAGGGCGGGCAGGGTATTTTCCCCGCTTCCACCGTCTTCACCACCGACCTTCACAGTCTGGGCCAGTACGTGCAGGACGGCCGCCGCGAGCTGCAGGAGACCTTCCTCTGTGTGCGCGAAGCGGTGAAGGCGCTGACGGTGCCCGCCGGCAGCCAGGGCGACACCAACCTGGACGGTCTGGACTACCTGGTGGGCCGCAGCCTGGACGACATCAACTGGAAGGCCTACGAAGGCACGAAAAAGGCCCACCTGTCGGGCGGGGTGCCCTGTTCGAGCCTGGAGGTGGACCGCCTGGATCCGTCCACGGTGGGCGGGCTGTTGTACATGTTCGAGAAGGCCGTGGGCGTGAGCGGACTGCTGCTGGGGGTCAACCCCTTCGACCAGCCCGGCGTGGAGACCTACAAGCAGGAGATGTTCCGGCTGCTGGGCAAACCCTAGGTAATTCCCTCCGGATTTGCCTCCGGCGGGCTCCGGGGCTACTTTTGCCGAATCATGACACCAACAAGGGGCCTGGGGCGGACCGCCTGCGTCGCCAGACCTTCAAACTGAGGAGACCCCCGTGAAGAACCTGATTTTTGCCATTTTGGCCCTGTCGTCCCTGCTGCTGTTGGCCGCCTGTAACGGCGACGTTCAGGAGAACGACGTACCGGTTGCCGGTCAGGCCGCCGCCGAAGCCCACGATCACGACCACGCCGCTCCCGCCGGCCAGCCCGGTGCGGTCACCGGAACCATCCTGGAAACCATGAACTCCGGTGGATACTCCTACGTGCACGTGGATACGGGCGCGGAAAAGGTCTGGGCCGCCGGGTCCCAGCGCGAGGGTCTGACCGTGGGCCAGACCGTCAGCTTCAATGGCGGCATGGTCATGAGCAACTTCACGGCCAAGAGCCTGGACCGGACCTTCGAGAAGATCTACTTCGTGAGTGCCATCACCCTCGAGGGTGAAACCGCGGCGCCCGCCGCCGGCGGCATGATGGGCGGCAGCGCGGGCCAGACTCCGGCCCCCAGCGGCAACACCGTGGCCGCGGATGCCGGCGTGTCCGGCGTGACCCCCGTCGCCGGTGGATACACCGTGGGCGACATCTACGCCAAGGCCTCCGAACTGGGCGGCAAGACCGTGAAGGTGCGGGGCCAGGTCGTCAAGTTCACGGCCAACATCATGGGCACCAACTGGGTCCACGTCCAGGACGGCACCGGCTCCGGCGAAAGCAAGGACCTGACCGTCACGACCGCCGACCAGGTGGCCCCGGGCGACATGGTCGTGGTGGAAGGTCCCCTGTCCGTGGACAAGGACTTCGGCGCCGGCTACAAGTACCACGTGATCATCGAAAACGCCAAGGTCGTCAAGGAATAGACATTCATGGGGCGCTCCCCCGGGGGCGCCCCTGTTTTACATCGGGGGTCGACGTGCGGTATTGTTTTGCGGTCGCGGTATTCCTGGTTCTTGGCCTGCCTTCCTTCGCTCTCGCCGAATTTGAAATCCCAGAACATCGCTGGACCATAGGATACGAATACGGCGGGGTCGGTTTGCGCCGTTTCCTGGGCGACCGCTGGGAAGTGGCGTTGGGCGGCGGACCGAACGATCGGCGTTCCGACTATTATTCCGAAAACTTTGAGCAAACGGAGAACGACTCGGTCCCGGAATACACCGACGGCAATGATATCAACAAGGTGGAGTCGGGGTTCATCTGGACCAGTGCGGGATATCGTGTCCTGCGGGAGGATCGTTTCTGGCTGACCGCCACGGCCACGTTCCGGTACTCATGGCGAAACTTCCAGACCGCGTATTTCGACGTTTACGGGGTGGACGACTTCTCCCGCCGGGAAGAGGTGGGCCATGAAATGGTGTCCCGCCTGGAATTGGGCCTGCGGCCCGCCTACGACATCACCTCGCGGGTGGTGCTCATGTTGAATTTCGGGATCTATTTCGAATCTTCGACCAGAACCGTGGACAACTTCAGTCACCGCGTATACAGCCCCGGCGACTGGCGGGTTTCTCAAAGTCGCGACTCCGGCGGCACCGACAGGGTCGGGGTCTTCGGCGCCAGCACCATCAATTCCATCAGTTTGATTTTCCGCCTGTAGGGGCTTTTTCCCGGAGGTTTTGCCATGTCCATTCGCCCGCTGATCCTGATCCTGTGCGCCCTGGTCCTGCTGAATGTCCCGGCCCTGGCCGCGGACCTGCCCGCCTATACCCCCGACGCCAACCACACCCGCAGCCAGGTGCCCGACGCCTACAAGTGGGACCTGGGCCAGCTGTATAAGACCCACGACGACTGGACCAAGGAACTGGAGGCCCTGCCCGGCGATATCGCCAAGCTGGAGGCCTACCAGGGCAAGCTGACCGAGCCCAAGGACCTGCGCGACTGCCTGAAGCTCTACTTCGGCCTTCATGACCGCGCCAGCCATCTGGCCCAGTACGCCAACCTGGCCCTGGATACCGAGCTGACCGACGAAGCCCTCCAGGCGGATCAGCAGCGCAGTCTGCAGGTCATGAACAGCCTGATGGCCGCGGCCGGTTTCATCCGCGGTGAGGTGCTGGCTCTGGACAACATGACCATGGCCATGGCCTACAAGGACAAGAACGGCCCGTCGAAGTACAAGGACTACCTGGAGAACCTGCGCCGTCGCCGCAGCCGCGTGCTGGGCACCGAGGCGGAGGACGTGCTGCAGCTCATGGGCGACAACCTGTGGGCCGAGATCGACCTGAACGAGATCCCCAGTCCACTGGAGAGCACCTTTGGCGCCCTGCTGTCGGACATCCAGTGGCCCATGGTTCACGATGCCGACGGAAACGAAGTGCAGCTCACCCTCAGCAACCTGGGCCGGTTCCGCGGCTCCAGCGACCGGGCCGTGCGCGCCGAAACCATGGCCGCCTTCTTCGCGACCCTGCGCCAGTACCAGCACGCCTTCGCCGCCACTCTGGGCGGGCAGTTCTCCCTCGACGTGGCCTACGCCCGCGCCCGCGGCTACGACACGGCGCTGGAAGCGTACATGGACAAGGACGGACTGGACACGGCGGTGCACGACACGCTGATCAAGGCCGTCAACGCCAATCTGGGCGCCTTGCACCGCTACGTGGACCTGCGCCGCAAGGTGCTGGGCCTGGACGACATCCACATCTACGACCTGTACGTGCCCATGGTGGCCGCCGCCGAAATGGACGTGCCCTACGCCGAGGCGATGGAGATCCTGCCCAAGGCCCTGGCGCCCCTGGGCAAGGACTACGTGAAGCTCCTGGAAAAGGGCCTGGATCCGGCCAACGGCTGGATCGACGTCTACCCCAGCGGTGACAAGGACAGCGGCGCGTTCTCGGCCAGCGTGTACGGCCGGCACCCGTACGTGAAGATGAACTACCAGGACAGTTTGGACGACATGTCCACCCTGGCGCACGAGTACGGCCACGCCCTGCACAGTCAGCTGGCCATGGACAACCAACCCTACCACAACTACCGCTACGTGCCGTTCCTGGCGGAGATCGCGTCCACCTGCAACGAGGCCCTGCTGTCGGACTACCTGGCGCGCATGGCCCCGGACGACGCGGCCCGGGCCGGCATCCTGGCCGCCGAGCTGGAGAGCATCCGCACCACCATTTACCGGCAGACCCTGTTCAGTGAATACGAGCGTCTGGTGCACGGCTTCGCCGAGGACGGCACGCCCATCACCGCCACCCTGCTGGACGAGACCTACCGCGACCTGGTGCAGCGGTACTACGGACCGGGCTTCACCGTCGACGAAAACGACGGCATGGAGTGGGCCTACATTCCCCACTTCTACTACAAGTACTACGTGTACAGCTACGCCACGGGTCTGAGCTGTGGCCTGACCATCGCCGAGAACGTGAAAGCCAATGGCCAGTCCGCGGTGGACGGCTATCTGGACATGCTCAAGGGCGGCTGCTCCGAAGCGCCCCTGGCCCTGCTGCAGAAGGCCGGCGTGGATCTGACCAAGCCCGAGGCCATTGAGGCGGCGCTTTTGCGGTTCGACCGCACGATTACGGAGTTGGCTGACTTGCTTGGGGTGGTCGTGGAGTAACTTTCTCCGTCTGAACAAAAGAAATCGCGGTGGTCCTCACCCCTTCGGGGCTGCGGAGTACCGCGATTTCTTTTGTTCAGACGGAGAAACCCACCCGCCGTTTTCAAGCAAGTCAGCCAAATCCGTTGTTTGGGGAAGAGTGGGCTGTTATTGGCAATGGTTATTCGGTACAATGGAGGATTGGTGGGGGAGTTGGCCTATCCGGGGGGAAGACAATGAACAGGGCTTGGGTATATGCAGCGGGGTTGATGGGGCTGGGGGCGATCCTTCTGCTGGGCAGCTGCTCGGGCGTTGAACCGGTGATACCGCTGGAGACCGGGTCCATCGCCATCGACGGGGAGCCCAACGGCCTCGGCGCCGGGTGGGTTCTGACGGGGCCAAACGAATTCATGCTCACCGGCCAGGGCGACACCACCCTGACCCACCGGGCCCTCGGGGACTACGTCATCACGTGGCAGCTGGTCACCGGGTGGCTGCTGCCCGACCCGCCCACGGAAACCCGGACCGTACGGGCGAACCTGACGATCACTTTCCAGGGGATCTACGCCGAGGACGATCCCAACCGGGCGGTTCTTGTCATCAACCCGGAACCGGACGAACTGGAGGCTTCCTGGCGACTGTCCAGGTCCGGGCAGGGCGGGGGCCTGACCGGCAGCGGCGACGACATCCTCACCAACCGGACGCCGGGCACCTATACCGTGACCTGGCGGGATGAAATCGGCTGGGTCACGCCGGACCCGACCGTTTTGGCCGCGGCTTCTCCGGAGACAACCGTCTTCACCGGAACCTACGGGGTGGACACCGCGGCCTATCCCCAACCGCAGATCCACTGGGATTACGGCGACGCGCCTCTGCCCGAAGGCTTCCCCATGGTGGTGGGCGGCAGCGCCTACGACGAGCAGGACGGCCAACTGCCGCCGGAATCCCTGGCCTGGGTCTCTGACCTGGACGGCCCGTTGATCCCGGGCGAGTTCGGGCTTGTTACGGGAAACTTATCCGTGGGCACCCACGAGATTCGATTGCGGGCAGAGGACCGTCACGGCCTGGCGGCGGAGGACACGGTCACCCTGCGGGTGGTCACCGTGCCCGCGCAATCGCCGGCCGTGACGCTCACCGTACCGGACTGGGGGGACTACACCGAGTCCCAGGGTTACATCACCTCGCCGGTCCTGGGCTGGGACGGAACCGATCCCGCCGCGGGAAACGGACTGCCCGCCTACGTTCGCTTCCTGTTCAAGGCGGCCCTGTTGCCCGATGGGGAAACCTACGCCCAGACCCGGGCCCAGGTGGAAGCGAATCTGGAATTCCTGGCGCCCATGAGTGATCCCTGGTGGAGCCCATGGATCCCCTATTCCGAAGTGGAGGCCGACCGGCGGGTGATCTTCCCGGACCTGGCCCGCCTCGACGGCCAGGGGCGGCTGGTCCACTACCTGTTCGTTATCCAGGCCTGGAGCGAAACCGGGGCCATCGGACCGGACCGGGTCTATGCCGACAACCTGGCCCATTTCCATATTCTGCCCCCGAAATAGGTTGGGGCCCATAAAACAGAATAGCCAAGGTACTCCGCAGCCCCAACGGGGCGAGGACCTCCCTGACTATTCTGTTTTATGGGCCCTGACCTAATGCGAAGGTAAGTTTCGACAATCCGGACAAACTCCGAAGAATTCCATCAGGACGCCATTGACCTCAAACCCGGCGAAGTCCCGTTTGTACAGGTCTTCGGCGACGGCCGGCCGCTCGCCCACATCCTTGACCTTGCCGCACTCCTGGCAGCGGATATGGAGGTGGGGTTCAAGATTCCCGTCGTAGCGGGTTTCCGAACCGGCCATTTCCAGTTTTGACACCAATCCGTCCTCGTGGAGGACTTCCAGGTTGCGATATACGGTTCCCAAACTGATGCGCGGCAGACGCTGCCGCACCATGGCGAAGAGTTCGGCAGCGGTGGGATGGGTCACCACTTGACAAAGCTCTTCCAGGATGACACGCCGCTGGGGCGTGTTCCGCCTTTGTTTTCTGATCATCATGACATTCCTTTCGGACCGAGGCCCGGAAGGGAATCGCCTCCCCATACAATTCCACCCCTAACAAAGACTGACAACCAAGTTCAACGTCTGTTACATCTGTGTTCCAAACGCACTAAAAAAATACAGACTTTTAAACCTTTTGGCCCGCAAAATCGTCATAAAGGTAATTCGCGGAACTCCGGACAGGCCGGTATTCCCCACAGAAAGACGGTCAGAGGCATGAATTTCGGCGGAAAGAAAGCAGCGCGACCAGGCCCCGCGATGCCCTTTACGGACGTGGCCGACCTGGATCTGGCCGAGCGCGCCGCCGCCGGGGACCGGGCCGCCTTTGAAAGTATTTACCGGCGCCACCTGAATCGGGTCTACGGATTGTGCCTCAGATTGACGGCCGACGTGACCGCCGCCGAGACCCTGACCCAGGACACGTTCGTGCGGGCCTGGACCGCCATCGGCGGATATGCGGGGCGCGGCAACCTGGGCGGCTGGCTGGGACGGATCGCGGTGAACCTGAACCGGGACGCGTTTCGTCGGCAGGCCAACTCCGAGCGCATGCTGACCGAGGCCGTGCACGCGGGCGTGACGCCCACCCAGACCGGCGGGGGTGTGATCCCGCTGCTCACGGGCCTGGATCTGGAGCGGTGCATACGGCGCCTGCCCGACGGGGCCCGCACGGTTTTCGTCCTCCACGCGGTGGAGGGCTATCCCCACCGGGAGATTGCTGATCTGATGGGTATCGCCACGGGGACGGTCAAGGCCCAGTTCCACCGGGCGCGTCACCTGTTGCAGGATATGCTGATGGAAGAAAGGACTTCGAGCTCATGAGAGACGACGTGAACAGGCAGCTGAACGGCCTGAGCGAAGAGCTCCGGGAAACCGGACAGGCCCCACAGCGCGATCTGTGGCCCGGCATTGCCGCAGCCATCGATCAGGTGGAGCAGGATCAGGCGCCGCGCCGCGCCCGGTCGGGCCCGGGGGCCTGGCAGATGGCGGCGCTGGCCGCCTCGGTGGTGCTTCTGGTGGGCGTGGGCTATCTGGGGCTGACCAATCCGGACCAGGCCCTGGTGGCCCAGACGGACCAGACCGGATCGACCCTGGCCCAGGCCGAGTCCCCGTCGAGCGGCCTGGCGGCCCTGGACGAAACCCTGCGTCAGCTCAACGACGCGATGAAGACCGATCCGGAGAACCACAAACTGGCGCGCCTGGCGACCCTGGTCCACAAGTCACGGGCCAATGTCATGCGCCGGCAGACCGATTTCATGATCCGCTGAGGCGGACAGGATTCATAGGCGAGTGAGACACGACAACCTGCAGCTCCAAAGGAGAGGAACAATGCGTAACATGACTTCAGTGGCCGGGGTAATTGCCCTGCTGGCCCTGCTCTTCGGCGCCGGCCTGGCCCTGGCGGACGAACCCGTCGAGAAGTCGGGATCCGCGTCGGCCGAAGGCACGGTCTACATCGAGAACATGGTCGGGACCATCAAGGTCATCGGCTGGGACAAGAACGAAGTCCACCTCGAAGGGACCCTGGGCAAGGACGTGGAGGACTTGAAGTTCGACGCCGGCAAGAAGAAGACCTATATCGAAGTGAAGTACCCGCGCCATGCCAGGAACATCAGTCACGGCGCCGACCTGGTGATCCGTATTCCCAAGGGCAGTTCCCTGGAGGTCGAGTGCGTGAGCGCCGACATTCTGGTCAGTGATGTGGAGGGCGAGGTGGAACTGTCGTCCATCAGCGGCGACGTGGACTTCAGCGGGATGTGTGAGGAACTGCAGGCCGGGTCCATCAGCGGGCGCGTCCTGGTCGACGGCGGCGCCAGGATGATGGAACTGGAAACCGTGAGCGGCGACATCAAGGCCATGGGCAAGGTCGCGGCCATCGACGGCGAGTCCGTTTCCGGCAGCATCCACCTGGAATTCGACACGTTCCTGGATCTGAGCCTGGAATCGGTGTCCGGGACCCTCAAGGCCACCGGCGGGCTGGACCCCAAGGGCTCCTTCAACTTCGACGCGGTGAGCGGCGACGTGATCCTGACCGTGCCGGGCGACGTGGACGCGGAGTTCGAGGTCTCCACCTTCAGCGGCGGCATCGACAACGGCTTCGGCCAGAAATCGCGCAAGACGAGCCGCTACGCTCCGGGGCGCGAACTCGAATTCACCACGGGCGACGGCCGGGCCCAGGTGGAGATCAATTCCTTCTCCGGTGATGTGATCATCAAGAAGAACTGATCCGGGACAGAAGGAAACTCCGGACTGTTCCCAGGCGGGGGGCGGTCCGGAGTTTTTTTATTCTTCGGGCCCCGGGATCAGGGGAAGCGGAGGCAGAGCCCGCCCCGGAAGTCCATGAAGGAGGCGGTCTCGGCGTTGTTGTTGATCTGCTGGAAAACGCCTTCCACGAACCCGCCGTGGGGGCTGTTCCCGAAGAACTGGTAGCCGAAGCCCACCCCGAAGCCCGGGTTGGTTTCGGAGCCGGACACATTTATCTCTCCCACCAGCATCGTGGCCTTGGTCCGGTATCCCCCGATGAGGAATTTGACATAGGCCGTCTCGGCGGACGGCGCGAACCTGATCTTGGCCGTGACCGCCATGGCCAGGATGCCCACGTCGTCGAGCACATCCTCGAAGGCGGGGGTGGGGCTGAAGGCGTGATTCCAGATTTCGGCGCCTATCGTGAACTTGGGGGCCATGTCCAGGCCCAGGCCTGCGCCGAAGACCAGACTGGGGTTCACCTCGTCGGCGAGATCGCCCACGGGGGAGGTAAAGCCCAATCCGAAATTGAGCTCGGTGTCGCCGAGGGCGAGTCCTGGCAACAGGACGGATATCAGCAGAAGGCAAAGGCCGGCCATGGGTTTCATGAGAACACTCCCGGAGGATGCTGGTGCGCCGGGAATAATAATCGGTTATCAGTGGGGGTCGGAGCAATGGAAAAGATACGGGCATGAAAAAACCCCGGGCCGAAGCCCGGGGTTTTTTCGATCAATTCAGAGTTCAGATGAACTTAGAATTTCTTCCACATGCCAACGCTGAACCCGGTGGGGTTCTTGGCCATGCCATCGTCGCCAGCAACGGGAGCAACGTAGGAACCGTGAGCGCCGCCGCCCAGGCCCTGCATCGCCGCATCACCGTTCATCACGGTGGCGTACTGCGCGTAGAAGACCATGGTCTTGCTGAAGGTGTGGTCGATACCGATGGACATCAGGCTGTAGTCGTCGTTGTCCACGTCGGTGTTGGGGTCAGTCATGTAGTAGGCAACCTTGGCCGCATACTTGGGACTGAAGGCGAACATACCTTCGCCACCGAAGCTGGAGGCCTTCACGTCCTTGGTGAAGTCGACATTGCTGATGTTCTGATACAGAGCGGCAATGGCGAACTTCTCACCCGTGTACTTACCGGCGAACCGGAAGGCACCGCGGCTGTCCGTGGTGTCAAGCAGGGGGTCGTCAGCATAGCCCTTGGCCCACATCTCGTAAGCGGCGCCGAACAGGAAAGCATCCTTGTTGTAGATGGCGTTGCCGGAGAAAGCGGTGCTGGCTTCGTAGTTGTCGGGGTCGGGATAGGTCAGCTTGTTGCCCTGGTCGAACTGGTAGGCCAGCGCGGCGGTGAAGCCACTGAAGTCAGGCGTCGCGTAGACGGCGACCTGCTGCAGACGCTGGTCACTGTTCATCAGGACCTGACGGTTGTCACCCAGTTCGTCGAAGAAGAAGGTGGTCTTCCGGCCGAGGGTCTTGAAGGGGGTGTCGTGGATACCGAACAGAGCGGTGCCCCAGGTGCCCTTCAGACCGACGAAGGTGTTCCGGTTGGCCAGGGTCTCGTCGCCCTTCTTGGCCATGTCCAGCTTCGACTCGAACTGCCAGATGGCGGTGAAGTTCTCGTTCAGTTCCTGGGCACCCTTGACGCCGAAGCGCGAGGTGTTGCTGACCAGGTACATCTGGCTGTTATCACCGTTGCTCAGCATGTCCACGGACAGGTGCAGCTTGCCGTAGATCTTGTAGGGGGCATCGCCGGCGAAGGCAGCCCCGGTAGCCATGACGGCCAGCAGAACCAGGATCGTGATCATCTTCTTGTTAAACAATTTGGACCTCCTTGAAAATCCACTTGGAGTGTATTCCCGATGGCGAACCGCCGGAAATTTTCGACTGTCCCCGAAGGGACATCGAACATCGTTGCCGCGAACCCCAATGCCCGCAGCGAACAATTCTTGGGCCACTCAGCGTGGTGGCATCTCTCTCCGTGAGTTCAGGCCATGTCGGCAAGGCTTCGATGAGATGCAAGCCCGAACTCAACGCAAATACCCGTCTGGCCTACTCGGATGCTCCGGGAGGGCCTTCTGGATCCTCTGCGATAAGAGTTACTGCTTGCATCCATTTTCCCCCGGCCTGATCCGGACATTCAGAATGTCACCGATCTGCCGGGCTGGATCGAGGCTATGCGTTATGCATGACCTGTGCCTGAACGCATTTTCCCGGGAAGGGGATTAACCTGTCAACATGTTATTTCCCATGAAAACAGTTCCCTGCCGGGTGCGCTCCTCAATGACGATCCAAAGAGTAATAGGTATCCGTCAGGGATCAACACTTATTTGCGCTAAAGTGAAACAGTGTTTTCGTTTGCAGGGGAACGATTTTCTTCCCACCGGGCAACTTTTTAGCCCGGAATGAAGGCAGGTCTTGCGGTGATCCTCGGGGACCCTCTAACCTCCGAACATGAGGTCTACCAAATCCTACACCAAAATGATCGGAAATTTGAAATGCGTCACCCGGCAGCCCGGCTGATCGGCCCCGTCCTGTATCTGCTTTTGGCCGCCCCCGTCTTCGGTGGGGACCTGGCCACGCCCAATGAAATGGGCCTCGGCCGGACCACCCCCACCTACGATGAAACCGTGGCGTGGTGCCGGGCCCTGGCCGCGGACGCCCCCCGACTGACCTACCGGTCCTTCGGGCTCAGCGGGCAGGGGCGGGAACTGCCCCTGGTCATCGTCCACCGGGCGGGCCTGTCGGATCCGGGAACGGTGCGCGAGTCGCCGGACGAGGTGGTGCTGCTGGTGCAGGCCTGCATCCACGCGGGCGAGAGCTGCGGCAAGGACGCCGGCCTGGAACTGCTGCGGGACCTGGTGATGGATCCGGCCCTGGCTGCCCGTCTGCTGGACAAGGTCACCCTGCTGTTCATTCCCGTTTTCAACGTGGACGGTCATGAGCGCTTCGGTCCCTACAATCGTATCAACCAGAACGGCCCCGACGAAATGGGCTGGCGGGTCAATGCCCGGAACCTGAACCTGAACCGGGATTTCGTGAAGGCCGACACGCCGGAAATGCGGGCCTGGCTGGCCCTGTGGAACCGTTGGTCGCCGGACTTCTTCATCGATATCCACTCCACCGACGGCGCCGACTACCAGTACCCCATCACCTACAGCCTCGAATTGCAGGGCAATATGGATGCGGGCCTCACCGACTGGACCCGCACCTACGAGCAGGGCATGAACCGGTTGATGGCCGCCGACGGCTTTCCCATGGCGCCGTACGTGAGCTTTGTGGACTGGCACGACCCGCGCAGCGGCCTGAAGCTGTGGGCGGCCACGCCCCGCTTCAGTCAGGGCTATGCCGCCGCTCGCAATCGCCCGGGACTGCTCATCGAGACCCATATGCTCAAGCCGTATCCCGTGCGGGTGGAGAGTGCGGGAGCCCTGTGGCGTCACACCCTTGTTTGGCTGAACGAGACGGCCGCGGATCTGCGCGCCCTGAACCTGGCGGCCGACGCCCGCACGGCCTCGCCGGAATTCCGGGCGGCGCCTTTCGCTCTCGATTTCGAGGGCACCGGCAAGTCCGTCCCGTTCGCGTTCCTGGGCGTGGCCTATGAAAAGGTGACCAGCCCGGTCACCGGCGGCGACTGGTTCCGCTTCAGCGACACCCCGGAAACCCTGCAGGTGGATTTTTTCAACGAGTTGGTTCCCTCGGTACAGGCGGATTTACCGGCGGCCTACCTGGTGCCGCCCCAGTGGACAGAGGTGATCGACCGCCTCGACCTGCACCGCGTGGCCTACCGGCGGCTGACCGAACCGGTCGAGCTGGAGATTCGGACCTGGCGCTTCCAGGACGCCGAGTGGCAGACCGCGCCCTACGAGGGCCGTCACCCCGTGACCTTCGGCGCCGAACCCCTCGTGGAAACCGTTCTGTACCCTGCGGGAACCGCGGTGGTGGACATGAACCAGCCCGCCGCACGGATCGCCGCCCACCTCCTGGAGCCTCAGGGTCCCGACTCCCTGGTCAAATGGGGATTCTTCGACGCCATCTTTTCCCGGGTCGAATACGTGGAAAGCTACGTGATCGAAGACATGATCCAGGACATGATCGCGGCCGACCCGTCGCTGCTGACGGACCTGGAGGCCAAAAAAGCGGAGGACCCGGAGTTCGCCGCCAACCCGTGGGCCATTCGGTACTGGTTCTACGAGAAGACGCCCTACTACGACCAGCGCGTGGGGATCTATCCGGTGGGGGCGCTGGACGGGGAATACACCCTTCCCTTGGATTGAGAAAGGCCGCCCAGACATCATAGGGTGCGAAACGTCCTCAGCCTTCGGCCTGCGGAATGATTTCGCACCCTATGATGTCTGGGCGGCCTTTCTCAAGCCAACGCCTCGGCGGTCATCCGTCCAGCGCCCCCGCCGGATGGATCGCCGCCCGCTGGCCGCAGTCGCGCGTCGCATCAAGCCCCGCAAATCGACACGGGCCTGGTTCGCACCGAATGGCGCGGGGTCCAGAAACAGACACCCCGTTGAAAGCATTCCGCAGGCCGAAGGCTGAGGACGTTTCAACGGGGTGTCTGTTTCTGGACCCGGACGGTTGTGGCGCGAACTAGTCCCGCGTCAATTTGCGGTACTTGATGCGATGCGGCTGCTCCGCGTCCTCGCCGAGGCGCTGCCGACGATCCGCCTCGTACTCACTCCAGTTCCCCTCGTACCAGAAGGCGTTGGAGTTGCCCTCGAAAGCCAGGATATGGGTGGCAATGCGGTCCAGGAACCAGCGATCATGGCTGACCACGACCAGACAACCGCCGAAGTCCAGCAGGGCGTCTTCCAGGGCGCGGAGGGTGTCCACATCCAGATCGTTGGTGGGCTCATCCAGGATGATCAGGTTGGCGCCGCTCTTGAGCAGACGGGCCAGATGCACCCGATTGCGCTCGCCACCCGACAGGGTGCCCACCTTGCGCTGCTGTTCGTGACCCTTGAAGTTGAAGCCCGAGCAGTAGGCCCGGCTGTTCACCTTCACGCCGCCCAGGTCCAGCTCGTCGGCGCCTTCGGAAATGTTTTCCCACACGGTCTTGTCGTCCACCAGGTCGTCCCGGCCCTGGTCCACGTAGGCCAGCTGCACGGTTTCGCCCACGGTGAGGGTGCCGTCGTCGGCGGTTTCCTTGCCCGTGATCATGTTCATGAGCGTGGTCTTGCCGGCGCCGTTGGGGCCGATGACCCCCACGATACCGCCGCGGGGCAGGTGGAAGTTCAGGTCGTCGAAGAGCAGCGTCTCGCCGAAGGCCTTCTTCACCTTCTCGGCTTTGACCACAATGTTGCCCAGGCGCTCGCCCGCGGGAATGTGGATCTGGGCGGCCTTCTGCTGCATCTGACGATCCTTGTTCACCAGGTCTTCGTACTGGGACACGCGGGCCTTGCTCTTCTTCTGCCGGCCTTTCTGCGACGCGCTCACCCATTCCAGCTCGCGCTCGATGGTCTTGAGCCGCTTGTTGTCCTTCTTCTCCAGTTCCATCAACTTGTCCTGCTTCTGTTTGAGCCAGGAGGAGTAGTTGCCTTCCCAGGGAATGCCGTGGCCGTGGTCCAGCTCCAGGATCCAGCCGGTGACGTTGTCCAGGAAGTAGCGATCATGGGTGACCAGCACCACGGTGCCTTCGTACTCGCGCAGGTGACGCTCCAGCCAGGCCACGGACTCGGCGTCGAGGTGGTTGGTGGGCTCGTCCAGCAGCAACAGGTCGGGTTTCTGGAGCAGCAGACGGCACAGGGCCACGCGGCGGATCTCCCCACCGGAGAGCGTGCTCACGTCGGCGTCGCCCGGGGGACAGCGCAGGGCGTCCATGGCGATATCCAGATGGCGGTCCAGGTCCCAACCGTCGGCATGGTCGATTTCACCCTGAAGTTTGCCCATTTCCTCCATGAGCTTGTTCATGGCGTCGTCGTCCATGGGCTCGCACATCTGCATGCTGATTTCGTTGAAGCGGTCGAGCTTGGCCTTCATTTCGGCCACGCCCTCTTCCACGTTGCCCTTCACGTCCTTCTCGGGGTTCAGCGTGGGCTCCTGGGCCAGATAGCCCACCTTGATGGAAGGGTCGGGTTTGGCTTCGCCGATGAAATCGTCGTCCAGGCCGGCCATGATCTTCAGCAGGGTACTCTTGCCCGAGCCGTTCAGGCCGATGACGCCGATCTTGGCGCCGGGGTAGAAACTGAGCCAAATGCCTTTGAGAATCTCGCGGTTGGGGGGCACGATCTTCTTCAGCCCCTGCATGGTATATATGTACTGCTGTGCCATCACGGCCTTTCCGTTGGTAACAAAATGAAGTGTTGCCCGCATAAAGTCATTCTATCCGGCGGGAACGGCAACCCGATTTCACTTGGGCCCCGGCGAATAATGCGCTTTCATGACGGGTAAGGGCTCCGATTCCCCGATAATTTCAGGCCAAGGGAGACACACATGGCTGGGAACGCCAAAAAATGGTTTATCGGCTGCGGCATCGGCTGCGGTCTCATGCTGTTGATAGCCGGGGGTTTGGGAACCGGCGGGTATTTCATGGTGCGCAGGGCCATGGACCAGGGGGAGGAGATCGAGGCCACCGCGGACGCCCTGCAGGCCAACTACGGGGCGCCCGGGGATTTCCGGCCGGACCCGTTCGGCGCCATTTCCGCCGACCGCCTGGAAACCTTCCTGGCCGTCCGGGAGGCCATGGGGCCCGCGCGCGACGAAGCGGGGTCTGTCCTGCTGACCCTTCACAACGCCGAAACGGGCGAGGGCGATGCCTCCACAATCGACAAGTTCAAGGCCGGCATCCGGTTGGTCCCGGCGATCATCGAATTCATCAAACAGCGCAGCCAGGCCCAGTTGGACCAGGAAATGGGGCCGGGGGAGTACCTGTATATATATAGCCTCGCCTATTACGCGTTCCTGGACAAGGATCCGGCCGACGGGCCCGGGTTCCAGCTCACCGGCGACGACGACGACGATGACCGCGGATTCCATTTCACCGCCGAGGCCGGAGATTTTGACAGGGCCAGGCAGGGTGAGGAAGTGCGGGACTACCTGCACAGCATCCAGATCCAGATGGCGCGGACCCAGGCCGACGGTGTGTCCCATCTGCCGGAGCACGACGCATGGCGGACGGCCCTGGCCGCGGAGTTGGCGCTCATGGAGGCCGAGCCCTACCGCCTGTTGTGGGAAGAGGGCCTGCCCGAGCCGCTGCGCCTCAGTTTTGAACCCTACCGGGACCGGTTGGACGACCTCTACGACGAGATGACCAACATCCTGGACTGCGGAATGGTGGAGTCGGACTAGTCGGCCTTGGTGCACCAGAAGGTGCGCACGTGGTGGGGTCGACGGGGCGCCACCGGAAAGTCCAGAGGCGGACGCAGGTCCAGCACCCGGGTGAAGTGGTCCTGCAGGGCCCGCTTATATATGGCGTGATCCCCGGCGCGGTGGTTGTTGGCGAAAATGGCCACACCCCGGGCAGACAGCAGACCGGCCGCGGCTTCGGCAAGCCGCGGCCATTCCTTTTCCACGGCGAACTTTCCCCCGTCCTTGGACGACGCGAACACCGGCGGGTCGCAGATGACCAGGTCCAGCGGTTGCCACTGATCCGGCGTTTCGTCCCGACGGCGCTGTTGACGCTGGAGCCATTTGCGCGCGTCGGACTGGACGAATTTGCCCCGCCCGCCCTCGGCCAGATCGTTCAGGCTGAAGTTGGCTTTACCCGTGTTCAGACAGGCTTTGGCCGTGTCCACGGAGAAGGCGACCTCGGCCCCGGCGGCCACCGCGGCCACGGAAAAGGAGGCGGTGTAGGCGAAGAGGTTGGTCACCCGCCGGCCGGCCGCGATTGCGGCCACGCGCCGCCGGGTGTCGCGCTGGTCCAGGAACAGGCCCGTGTGCTGGGTGGTGTTCAGGTTGATCTCGTAACGCAGTCCGTGTTCCCGCACGGCGAAGGTCTCCGGGGGGGCGTCGCCCACCACCCGGGTTTCGGTGATCAGGGCCCGCTGATGGGGATTGCGCCGATGGGTCCGCACCACGCCGCCCTTGAGCCGATGGGTCTTCATGATCCGGTCCAGCACCGGGTTCAGGCGACGAGCCACGAAGGCGTCGTCGGCGGTCTCGTCGAACCACACCGCATTGAACCACCCCCCGTAGATGTCCACCGCCACCGGCAGACCCGGAATCTCGTCGCGGTGGACTTCCCGCCAGGCGTCGGTGACCGCGGGCAGCCAGTCGCCCCGGCGATCGCGGCAGATGGCCAGGCCCAGCTCCCGCCGGCCGACCCCGCCGGCCAGCAGGGCGGCAAAGCTGGGTGGGCGCTCGGCGGTCACCGGTTCCGGCAGTTCGGGCCAGTGGACCCGGGAACAGTGCAGGCAGAGCCGTCCGTGCGGGGCGCCGCCGTAGTCGATGTCCCCCAGGATGGGAACGCCGCCGGCGGAGGCATGGCGCCGGATCTGATGCTTGCGGCCGCGGGTGATCTCGGCCTGGTAGTGGACCAGGCCGTCGGCGTTGGCCGCCGCCAGGCGGGTGAACTCGGTGCGGGCGGCCTTGCCGTCCAGGGGATCCTCACACACCCAGGTTTCGCGGCCCGCGTCCTTGGGCGACAGGAATTCGTAACGCTTGCGGGCCGTGCCCGCCTCGTGAATGGCCTGGGCCCGGGCGCTGGCGGCGGGATTCAACGCCATCAGCAGCACGCCGCTGGTGCCGCGATCCAGTCGCGACACGATGTAGGCCTTGAGGTCCAGGTGAAGGTCCAGCCATTCCACGGCGCCCAGTTCGCCGGGCTGTCCGGCGTGCGACGCCAGGCCTTCGGGCTTGTCCACGGCCAGCCAGTCGGTGTTCCGGTGGAGAATCACGGCCGGGGCATGTCTTTCAGAAGGGCGATGAACTCGGTGGTGAGAGCGGCGCCCCGGTCGCGCCCGTACCACAGATGCAGTTTTTCCAGCAGGCGCGGTTTGTCGTCCCCGGCGGCCTTGGCGGCGTCGAAGACCGCCTGGGCCTTGGCCGGGCGCGGGCCCCACTGGGCGAGTTCGCGGCCGTCGGCGGTGAAGATGACCAGGCGCGGGATGCTGCGCTTTCCGTCGGTGAGGAAGGCGTCCATGATGTCCAGGCTCTCGTCGCGCAGGACCAGGCGCAGGTCGATGGCCGGGTTCAGTTGGGTGAAGAGCGTGATGTAGGGCAGGCACTGGGCGGAGTCGCCGCACCAGGGTTCGGTGATGACCATCCACACCGTGGGGGCGGTCAGGCCCTTGACCAGGCCGGACAGCTGGTCGTCCACCCGATGGGTGCGGCCGATGCGCAGGGAGCGATGGAGGTTCAGCTTGGTGAACGCCACCCGCTCCGCGTCCTCGGCGGACAGGCCGTCGACGGGGGCGTCGGCGCGGTCGGTCATGACCTGCATGTAGCGGTCCAGGCTGAGGCTGCCGGTGATCCGGCCGTCGCGGAAAAAAGGATGAACCATCGTGTTGCTCCCCTTGGCGTGAAGGTTTACCCTGCCAATGAATCACACGGGACCGGACGCCGCCACAGGAAAGTCGTTGCCGCGGACGGGCCCCCTTACACTATACTCATGCAGGGGCAAACAGATGATCCGCCGTCTGTGACCAGCGGCGGGCTTTTTCCATTACCGGTGGGTTATGCCGCAGTCTGAAAATTTTGCGCCGCCCTTTCGTCTGGGCGACTGGCTGATTCAGCCCGACCTGAACCGCATGGTCGGTGCCGAGGGACCGGTGCAGGTGGAGCCCCGCGTGATGCAGGTGCTCCTGGTGCTGGCCGAACGGCCCGGTCAGGTGGTCACGCGCAACGCCCTGCTGGACCAGGTGTGGGCCGAGGCCATCGTGGGGGAGGAGATCCTCACCCGGGCCGTGAGCGAACTGCGCCGCATCTTCGGCGACAAGGCCCGCACGCCCAACTATATCGAAACCATCCGCAATCACGGTTACCGGCTCATCGCCGAGGTGACGCCCGTGGAAGCCCCCGCCGCGGCGCCGGAGTCTGCGCCCCCGGTTGCGCCGATTTCCGATCCTGAACCCGCCGCACCGGAGGCGGTCCCTCCGACCGGAACCCCGGCCGGGCGGCGCATCTGGTTGTGGCCGGCTCTGGCTCTGGTGGTCGCCCTGGCTGTCTGGGGCAGCGGCCTCTGGAGGTCGGATCCCCCGCCGCCCGCGGGCCCCGTGTTTTCACCGACGGCCACCGCCATTCCCCTGACCAGTTTTCCGGGTCGTGAATGGCACCCCGCACCGTCGTCCGACGGGCAGCGGGTGGCCTTCGTCTGGGCGGGTCTCGCGGGGGACAACGCCGACATCTACATCAAGCAGCGCAACAGCGAGTCGCCCCTGCGGCTGACGTCGGAGCCGGGCTGGGCCGCCTGGCCCACCTGGTCGCCGGACAATCTGACCCTGATCTTCGTGCGACAGGCCGACCAGGGCACCGAGATCTGCAGCGTGCCGTCCCTGGGCGGTGCGGTGCGGGTGCTCCACACGGTGGACAGCTGGGTGGAGGGCCTGACCTGGTCCCCCGACGGGCACCACCTGCTCTATTCGGCCCGCGGCAACGGGGACGGCCTGTTCAAGCTCTGGCGGCTTTCCCTGACCGACATGACCGCCGCTGTGCATCCGGTTCCGCGCCCGGACAACGCCGGGGATTTTCTGCCACGCTATTCGCCGGACGGCGGAGCCCTGGCCTGGGTGGGGCTGGACCAGGCGGGCAGCAGCCGTCTGCTGTACCGGGTGGCCGACGGCCCGGTGCGCCGCCTCTTCGACAGCCCGGGCGGCCTGCGCGGCCTGGCCTTCACGCCGGACGGGCGAGAGCTGGTCTTCGCCTCGGATCTGGGCGGGGTTTTCAATCTGTACCGGATGTCCCTGGCGGGGCCGCCGGAGCCCTACCTGGTGGCCACCCCGGGGGAACTGGCCTGGAATCCCGCCATCGCGGCCGGCAGCGGGGATCTGGTCTACGAGCAGGTGCGGGCCAACCGCGACATCTGGCAGATTCGCATTCTGGGCCGCGACCCCTGGCAACTGGAGACCTCCCCGTTGCTGCAGTCCACCCGCTGGGAATACGAGGCGGCCTTCGATCCTTCCGGCCGGCAGCTGGCCTTCGTTTCCGCCCGCAGCGGTCAGCCCGAAATCTGGATCGCCGAGGCCGACGGCAGCGGCCTCCGTCAGCTCACCTTTGACGGCATTCCCGGTGTGGGGAATCCGCGTTGGTCGCCGGACGGCCGGTTCCTCGCCTACAACACCGTTCCGGACGGGCGCTCGCGGGCCATGCTCGTGGAGGCGCGCGGGTCGCAGCCGCGGCAATTGTCCGACGACGGGGTGCCGGAGATCTTCAGCAACTGGGCTCGGGACGGACAGAGCCTGCTGGTGGCCCGGGACACCGGAGACGGCTGGCAGATTCACCGCCGCAGCCTGGACGGATCCGATCTGGGGGTGCTGACGACGGGAGGCGGGCTCACGGCGGCCGAATCACCCCAGGGGAACGATCTCTATTTTACCCGGCCGGGCCGGGCCGGGTTGTGGCGCCAGGCCCTGGATTCGGACCCGACAGGGGAGCCCGAGCTGGTCATTCCTGATCTGGCGGGCCAGGATCGCTTCAACTGGGTGGTGCTTCCGGACCGGATTCTCTGGGTGATGCGCACGGGCGGCGGGGCCCTGCTGAGTTCCTACGACCGGGACACGGGGTGGTCCCTGCCCCTGACCGACCTGCCCGGCCTGGCGGGGTCCGGGCTGGCCATTTCCCCCGATCAGCAGGTGATTTTGTACGCCCGGACCACCGAATCCGCCGGCGATCTCATGCTGATCCCCGCCGGGCGGTAGTCCCGGACGGCTCTAATTCACTTTTTTCAAATGTTTTTCAGGAAACTTGTTTTTTATAACCCATTGCGAATAAACAATATGAGATTCAGAAGACAACCCTCAGCTAATCCTCAGGTCTCCTTCAGGCGCCTTCAAACGAAAAATGGTTAATTCACCCACGTGAAGAGCTGGCGCACCCCGTCGGCCGGATCACATCGGACGCAAGACCTGCAGAGTCCGATCAGTGTTGGTTGAGGGAGACTTAGGGATACGTTTCGGAGTGCCTCTGCAAAGGGATCTATTTCACCTGGTCGCCTTGAAGATCCCGGCACGAAGAAGTTGAGCGGTTGGCGGATGAAAACTGGGAATCATGCCCCCCCGGTGGCCGTCCTAAAACCAGACGACAGTGTCCCAGTCTCCTTCGACCACGAAAAATCTCAAGGGATGAGAGAAACATATCGGCTGAAATCCGGCTGGCTCTCTTCTGGAATGGCGGACCCGATCCCCCTCGGTAGTTGACGTCCAGAGATCCGGCCGGATTTTCTTTGCCTATAACCCGCCTCGAACTAGCCCAGGTATTCCGCCAGCACCGGCCCGTGTCCGCAGTCGCGGATCTTGGCAAAGGCCCGGTTCCGGATCTGCCGGACCCGCTCCCGCGACAAATTGATGGTCTCGCCGATGGCTTCAAGGGACATGTGCTCCCGGTTGCCCAAGCCGTAATAGCTGGCCAGGATATCACGTTCGCGAGGTTCCAGAAGGTCCATGGCCCGATGCAGTTCGGTGGCCAGATTGGCCTCGGACAGGGCTTCTTCGGGATCCTTGAGGGCGGGGTTGGCCAAAGTCTCGCTCAGGGGGGCGTTGTTGGCGGAGACAGGCTCGTCCAACGGCACGTTGGGAGCACAGGTGGCCTTGATCTGGGCCAGCTTCCGAGGCGTGAGGTCCGCCTGCCGCGCCACCTCGTCCATGTGGGCGAGGCCGTGGCCGTCCTGCTCCAGATCCCGTTCGATCCGGGCAATGCGGCCGGCTTCCCGCACGCGGTTCGCGGGGAGGCGCACGGTGCGGGTCTGGTCCTGCAGGGCGGTCTGGATGGATTGACGGATCCACCACACGGCATAGGTCACGAAGCGGAATTCGCGTCGTTCATCGAACCGCTTGGCCGCGGTGATCAGACCCAGATTACCCTCGGCGATGAGATCCATGAAGCTGAGTCCCCGGTTCAGGAACTTGCGGGCCACGCTCACCACGAAGCGCAGGTTCGCGTTGACCAGGGCGTCCAGGGCCTCGGTGTCTCCGGAGCGCACCTTCCGGGTCAGGTCCACTTCCTCTTCCCGGGTCAGCAGCGGGTAGCGACCGATGCTGGTCAGGTAGTGCTTCAGGGCTTGATCGTTGCGGCGATCGGCGTACTGCTCCACTTCAAACATCGTCCGGGCTCCTTGTATATGGCTGGCCAGCCGGTAACCGGTCCACCGACCGGGTTGCTTGCGTCCAGATATGAGTGCGATGAAGTCTGGTTTTATTACGGAGCTGGGGCCATTTATGTGAAAAAAAACCGGGACGAAGGGTTAGATTCGGCTCAAGTTGTTTAAATACAGACTTTTAAGTACATTGGGGCGGCGTTTGGGCCCTTGGGTGGGTCCGTTGGCGAGGGGGCCCGCCCCTCGGCGACCTCGGCTCGAAAGAAGGCCCCTGCCATACCGGGGGCGGCCGGCCGGCCGAGGGTGGCCTGTCTCCAGGGCAGCCCTTAATGATGATTTTGGCCTGTCATTAATCAGCCCGGGTCGGTGTTTTTTTCGGCCCGCGGGTGGCAATATCGGGAACTAATCCTATACTTGCTTCGTAGGATTTGATTGTCCCTCGGGATCAATCGCAAATTACAGGGCCTTTGCCCCGGTTCAAGGAACGGGCTTGCCCGTGTCCCTTTGAAAGGAATTACGTCATGAAGAAGTTCTCCATCAGCCTGGTCGTTGCCCTGGCCCTGGTGTCCATTTTTGCCGTCGCGGCCAACGCCCATTGTGGCAGCTGCGGCACCGAGACCAAGCATGAGGCCCACGCCGAAAAGGCCACCAAGGCCGCCTGCAGTGATGCCGAAAAGGCCGCCTGTGCCAGCGCCGACAAGGCTGCTTGCGCCACCGCCGCCAAGGTCTGTGCCGACGTCAAGATGGGCGAGTGCTGTATCAAGGCCGCCCACGACGGCAAGGGTTGCTGTGGTAAGGATGCCGACGCCGTGAAGGCCGCCTTCGCCAACTACTCCGTCGTCGAGGCCGCCAAGGCCGACATGCACAAGTGCTGCGCCGAGGCCGTGACCGCGGGCAAGGGCTGCTGTGGCAAGGACGCCGACGCCCTGCAGGCCAGCTTCGCCTCCAAGGTGACCCAGGCCAAGGCCGCCTGCGCCGCCAAGTCCGACATGCACGCCTGCTGTGCCACCGCCATGGACGAGGGCAAGGGTTGCTGCGGCAAGGATGCCGACGCCCTGAAGGCCAGCTACGAGAAAAACGTGAAAAAGGCCGAAAAGGAAATGGCCAGCAAGTAGCGGCGGCTGTATATATAGATATGCAGACTCCCCGCGGCCCAATGCCGCTCAGGCTAAAGGACCTGGCCTGATCCACTGGGGAAAATGACGCGGGAGCTCCACGGCTCCCGCGTTTTTTTGTGCCCTGCGCCGGGATCTGGGGTATATGCTCGGGCGGGGAAAGATCCGCATTCAAACCCAACCAGGGGAGCTTGGCGTGAAACTGACATTCCACGGCGCCGCACGCACCGTCACCGGGTCCCGGCATCTGCTGGAGGCCGGGGGCCTGCGCATTCTGATCGACTGCGGCCTGTTCCAGGGCCTGAAGAAGCTGCGTCGCATGAACTGGGACGACCCGGGATTCGAACCGGGGTTCCTGGACCACGTGGTGCTGACCCACGCCCACATCGACCACACGGGCTATGTGCCGCGGCTCATGCAGTACGGATTCAAGGGCCCACTCCACTGTACGCCGGCCACCGCGGAACTGCTCGAGCTCATGCTCATGGACGCAGCCCACATTCAGGAGGAAGACGCGGCCTGGGCCAACAAGAAGGGCTTTTCCAAACATTCGCCCGCCGAACCCCTGTACACATCGGTGGATGCTCTGCAGTCCCTCAAGCTGCTCACGCCCAGCCCCTGCGACAAGTGGGTGGTGCTGTCGCCGGAGGTGCGCTTCCGGCTGGTCAACAGCGGCCATATCCTGGGCGCGGCCTTCGTGGAGTTCCGGGTGAAGGACGCCGGCGCTGACCTGGTCAACCCGGGGGAACGGACTCTCGTCTTCAGCGGAGACCTGGGCCGTTACGATGTTCCCCTGCACACCGATCCGGATCCCCTGCCGCCGTGCGACATCCTGGTCACCGAGAGCACCTACGGGGACCGTCGCCACGAAACCGAATCGGTGCTGGACCAGATCAAGACGGAGTTCGACCAGACCATGCACAAGCGGGGCGTGGTTCTGGTCCCGAGTTTCGCGGTGGGCCGGACCCAGCTGGTGGCCCTGATCCTGCGCCGGCTCATGATGGAGGGCGAGTTGCAGGAGGTGCCCATCCACATTGACAGCCCCATGGCCATCGACGCCACGGCCATCTATTCCCGGTATCTCTATGAGGGCAATCTCGACGCGGACGTGACCAGCGACGGCCGCAGCCGGCTGTTTCCCTTCAAGGTGCATCTGCACCGCACGGTGCACGAATCGAAGGAACTGAACAACCTGCGCGGCCCGCGGGTGATCATCGCGGCCAGCGGCATGATGACCGGCGGCCGCATCCTGCACCACCTGATGCGGCGTTTGCCGGACCCCCACAACCTGATCCTGCTGACGGGGTACCAGGGGATGGGCACCCGCGGCCGGTCCCTGCAGGATGGGGCCGACAGCCTGCGCATACACGGACAGACCGTCCCGGTGGGCGCCCGCGTGGGCAGTATCCAGGGGCTGAGCAGCCATGCCGACAGCGCGGAGATTATGCGCTGGATCACCTCCTGTGACCGGCCGCCGAAACAGGTGTTCGTGGTGCACGGGGAAGGGGAGGCCATGGAGACCCTGGCGTCGAATATCCGGACCGCCATCGGGGCGGAGGTTCACGTGCCCGACCTGAAGGACAGCTTCACCTTCGGAAAATAGACGGGTGGGGTGTCACCGTTTCGCCGGTCGGGCGTATACGGGGGCGTCTGGCAACTCGAAACCTGCATTATCAGGGGAGCGGATCCGCCCTTGGACTTGCGACGGAAATCACGGGACACGCGGCACCGCATCCTGATGCGGTTGGCCCGCGGCGGCAGCGAAGACGCTTTCCGCCGGCTCTATCGGGACCTGTTCCCGCCGGTGAGCCGGTATGTGGAAACGCGGGTGGGGCACACTCAGGACGCCGAGGATATCACGGCCGGTGTGTTCAGGCGTTTTGTTCAGCAGCTCGACCGCTTCGACGCCGGCAAGGGCAGCGTCATGACCTTTGTTCTGGCCATGACCCGCAACGCGATCATCGACCACTACCGGCGTCGGCGGCCTTCCGCGGCCGATGTCCACGACCTGGCCGACGTACTGGCCGGGACGGGCCCCGAACCCCTGCAGACCCTGATCCGGGCCGAGGACCTGCGCACCGTGCGCGCGGCCATCGCCCGGCAGCCGGCAGAGGTGAGGGAAATGTTTTCCCTGCGTTTCGACCAGGGATTGCGGGTCCGGGAAGTGGCCGAGGTGATGGGGCTGACCCACGATGCGGCCAAACAGCGTTTCGCGAGATCCCTGCGCAGGCTCCAGCGGGAGTTGACGGATGACAAGCAAACCGGGAAAGGAGAAAGCCCATGTCCGGTGACCGACTGAACCGACTGCTCAAGCGTCTCTACGCGTCCGGGACAACCGACGGCGCGCCGCGGCCCGAGCAGGAGGCCGAACTCCTGAACCACTACAGGCAAAACCATCCGCAAAACCGAAGGTGGCTGATCATGTTGAACCCTTGGCACCGTACCCTGCGCTTCGCCCTGCTGGGCCTGTCCGTCCTCATTCTCGGCGTGGGGGCCTGCACCACCGAGACCACGACCCAGGTGGAGATGGGCAAACAGCTCCACATCGCCCTGCCCAACGCCGACACGCTGGCCAAGAGCGGCGACTCGGACACCGCAATCCGGGAGGTGGTGGACGCCCTGGCCGCCCAGCCGGGCGTGACCGACGTGAACGTGAACATTCAGGAGACCGCGGACGGCGCCATCTCCCTGGACGTGACCCTGTGGGGGGAGGGGCTGGAGACGTCGGTCCTGACCGCCACCATTCGAGAAGATTTCCCGATTCTGGCCGAGGCCGAGATCCAGGTGGAGAGTCTGGACGCCACAGTCACCGAATCCTGGGCCGAGCGCCTTGGCCGTCAGGTTTTCAATATTGAGACCGATGGGTCGAGCGACGAGGAGATCAAAGCTCAGATTCTGCAACAGCTTGCTGAACAAGGATTTACCGGCGACGCCGAGGTGGAGGTCATCACCGAGGGGGACACGCAGGAGATCAAGATCATGCTTGAAGAGGATGTGACCGAGTAGCCCTCCGCTTAGCCAAACAGGAGTCGCCCCCGGTTGGCCACCGGGGGCGTTTTTTGGGCCTAACTCGTTGTGCGGCAATCAGGAATAGGAATAATTCCTTTTTGAAAATAGAGGTTCCATTTTCAACACGATTATGGTACCCTGTCGCCCTAGGGGAGATTTTTACTTCTGGTAAATGGGAGGGAAATCTCATGAGAGTATCGTGGCTATTAATCATTCTCATGCTTGTGCCGCTTTCGGTGGGGGCCGAGGACGGCAAAATCTTCGTCAAGAACGTGTCCAAAACTCCGGACTGGGACACGGACCACGCCACAGTCAAAGCACTGTATCTGAACGTTCCGGTTCAGACCTCCGGCATGGAGCTGCTGGAGAACGTCGAGTATCTCGCCAAAGACGAGACACTGGCTTTCGCCCGTACCCACGTGCAACCTCTGATAGCCTTCTACCACGATGGACCCGTGGTTCATCCGGACGATGCGGGGCACTTCCCCGGTCACGGGAACCGCGACGTGTACGGCGCCGTCAGCATGGACGACGGAAACACCTGGAAGCAGACCGACCTGTCGGATTCCGGCTTCCGGAGTTCCTTCAACCTGAAGGACGGCACGGCCTACCCCGGTGACACGTTCCGCCTGTTCGCCAACTCCGCCGGCAACAAGGTGTGTGTGGCCTGGGCCAGCCGTTACTCCCGCGGGGGCAATCCCAACTACGCCATGGATGACCTGAACCACGAGGCGCTGGCGGAATATCTCGGCCTCGAGTATGACGACCTCTACCTCACCGACTATTTCGGTGTGTCCGGTTCCCAGAAGTCCTCCGATTTCACCGACGAGGACTTCCCCACCGTGGGCGAGGTGCCCTACGCCTGTCTGTGGGCCGCCCGTGGCACGCTGGAAAAGGTCGATATCGACGGGAACTACGATGAAAACGGAGAATACACCGCCATCATCTGGCGCAAGGCCGAACGGTTGACCTCCGGTGTTCGCGACGTGCACCGCATCGAGGTGGGCGTGGCCGGCGGGGCCGGCTGGGTGATCACCTGGCAGGAAGACCCCGACGGACTGCGGCCCGGACACGGTGAAGGCCCCGGCGAGGGCTGGTCCGGTGCGGTGGCCCACCACGAGACCGACATCTGGTACAGCTGGATCGACTGGGCCGAATTCGACATGGTCGACGCCGAGGACGGCGACGAAGTGATCACGCCGGTCTCCCTGTTCGAATTCGACATGGCGACCAACGGCAATCCCCGGGTTGGCGTGCCGTTTTCCATGCCGGTGCGTCTGAGCGACAACAAGAAGGGGGCGCCCCTGGCCGACGGCGAGACGTACCAGCCCGACGTGGATGGTGAGTACAACTACCTCTACGAAGACTTCGACGGCAGCGGGACGAACGATTTCTGCGCCAGCACCGTCACGCTGGACATCGTCACTCCCTCGGGACCCACGGGACCGCAGGACTACTGCGTGACCGAGGACGGCCGCCTGCTGCGGGGCAATACGGCAAGTACGCGCTGCCGAGTCAACCTGCGGGGTTACGACGCCGACGGCGACGGCGCTACGGACAATGCCTGGGTGGTCATGGCCTACGAGGAATCCAAGGGCCTGGGCGAAGAAGAGGACCTGGATCCCCAGGATCTGATCAACAAGACCGATATGGGAAAGAGCATCTGGTACCACAGCTTCGACATGCGCCACCCGGAACTGGTTTCGCAGGGCCTGATGCTCAACCAGCCGGCCGTGTACCCGCCGGACTGGGACCTTTCGTTCGCGGACCGGCTGGAATCGGTCACACACGACGTGGATGGCCTGACCTATCACATGGCGGTCATCGACCCGGACCCGATCTACGAGGAGCAGGACGTGGGCTTGGAGACCACGCTCTACCAGTGCGAAATCTCGCGGCGATTCAGCCTGATCTCGCAGCCCGCCTCGCACGTTCTGAATGAACCGGGCAAGACCGTGGCCTTTGCGATGTGGAAGCAGGGCATCGTTCGGCAGGGCGGTCCGGCGGACGTCTTCGCGCGGCGCTTCATTATTCCGGATGATTTCGACCCCACCGTGGATAACCCCTTCGGCTACGACTGCATGGAATGCGGCGACGGCAGTGACGGCAACTGGCTGTTCACGGACGGATCGAATCCCCGGTACGTGAAGGGCCTCTGCATTGCTGCAGCAAAGAACATGACGGCCACTTCGGTTGCCGTCTGTGACGACGCGAATACCGGCTGCGAGGACCCGTTGATGTACCCGTTCAACGAGTACTTCGACGACATCGACATGTCCGCCACCGAGACCGGCATGCCGAAAGTCTACGAATGGAGCCAATCCGGACCGGACTTCGCCGGCAACAACCAGACCTGGGGTTCCGAGAACGCCGTGGCGCCCGAGGACGGCACGAACTTCAACGACCTATCCTGGGAGAACCCCTACGAAGTGGGCAAGGGTCACCGGGGCTACATGTCCGGCGACTTTATTCTGATGCTGTACGGCTGGTCGCCCAACCAGTTGGCCAACGCCGCGCTCCACGACAACTACCAACTCTACGCCCGACGTTCGTTCGATGGCGGCGCGACCTGGACGACCACCCCGACGAATGACTGGGCATCCGCCACGGCGCCCTTGCCTGAAGGCGTGACGGTCACGGCGGGCACCACCGAGTGGTACACGTGGATGGGACCGGCCGGCGGTTCAACCGAGTTCAAGGTTGGATACACCGACGGAACCGGCGGCGCTTTCGAGCCTGCGCGCGACCTGACCCTGATGACCGGTACCCGCATCACGACGCTTGATCCGCGCTTTGCGGGGACCGGCGGGGGCCTGTACCAGTCCATCACCGGCAACGAAACGTTCCCCGAAGTGTTCGAAGAGTTCGACGTACGGGACCCGTCCGTGTGGTTCGTCACCTTCGAGGAGGGCGACAACACGGTGGATCCGCCGGTACCCGGGGACATGTTCTACAGCCGGGCCTACAACTACGGCGACAACCTGGAGGTGATCTGGGAAGATCTGGAGAACCAGACGATCGACCTGTCCTCCACCGAAAACGACTACTACTTCGACTGGATGGAAAACAAGAAGGACCTGCTGTCGGCCGAGGCGTCCGAATGCGCCAACCCGAGTGGCACGCTCTTCTGGGCCATCTACAACGCGTGGAAGGAACCGGCCGATCACGAGATCAGCGACAGTGACGGCCTCCTGAGGCGCTTCCTGTTCCTGGACGAGGACGCCACCGATGACGAAGGCAGCGGCGGCGGCGGCGGCAAGCCCCTCAAGGACGAACCGCCCAAGGCTGGCGGCAAGATCACATTCAAACGTTAAAACCGGCTGCCCGGACAGTCGGTGAAAAAGGCGGAGGTGGTCGCATCGTGCGGCCACCTCCCTTTTTTGTCTCCGCGGTGAACTATTTCGCCAGGTAGATTTTCAACAACTCCGCAAACAACGCCGGAATCATGGCCATGCGCTCAGGCGTGTCCACGTAGGCCACCCGCATCTGGGTGCGGCCCGGATTGGGCTGTCCCGCGGGCACGCTGTAGAACCCGGCCATGGGGGCGGTGAGCACCGTCATGGCCTGGCCGTCGTGCTGGACGGCGCCCTCGCTGGCGCACCACATCACGAAGTCCAGGGCCTGGAAGTCGGCGCCCACCAGATTCTTCACGTCGATCACCGAGTAGAGCGCGGCGTCGGGGCTGCTCACCACCACGCCGGGCAGGGCGTCCTTCATGGCGGCCGAGAAGGTGAACAGCATCTCCTTGTAGTAGGCGCGCTGCTTGTCGTACCAGGCCTGCAGGGTGGCGTGGTCCTCGTGGGCCACGGCGCCGAACACGTACTGGCCGATGACGCTGCTGCACAGGCTCACGGTGTGCTCGGCAATGGCCTGCTTGTGGAACAGTTCGTTGTCGGTGACCAGGGCACCGATGCGCAGGCCGCAGGCGTTCCACACCTTGCTGGTGGTCTCCACGCTGATGCGGCGGCCTTCGATGCCGGGCACGTCACGGTTGGTCACGCCCCAGATGCTGGTGCAGGGGCCGGTTTCGTCGGTGTAGTAGAGCTCGCGGTAGGCCTCGTCGCTCACCAGCCACAGGTTGTGCTTCACGGCCAGTTCGGCCAGGCCCTTGAGCGTGGCCTTGTCGTAGTACTGGCCGGTGGGGTTGTCGAAGGGGATGACCACGATACCGGCGGGGTCGTGCGCCTGAATGACGGCCTCGATGTCGGCCATGGCCGGCAGGGAGAACTTGCCGTCGTCGCCCAGGGTGCGGGTGATGGAGCAGGTGTCCCGGTCCAGGCGCTGGCAGAGGGTCTTGTAGTTGGTGTAGGCCGCGTCGATGAGCAGCAGGGGTTTTTCGCCCGACCCGCCGGCGCCGCACATGCCGGTGATCAGCAACTCCATGGCCTGGGTGCCGCCCTCGGTGATGTGGCCGTGCAGCCCCTCGGTGTCGAAGCCGCTGCTGGCGATCACGTTCATGAAGGCATCCACGCATTCGGGCGAGCCGCTGGTGGCCGAGTACTTGACCACGCCTTCACGGAAGGGACTGTCCGCGGCGTCCATGTTGTGCAGCCGTGTGATCATGGCCGGATACATGGGCAACTGGATGTTGCCGATGGCCACGTTGATCGCTTCGGTGCCGTCGTCCCGTTCGTCGAAGCGGATCTGGGCCATGCGGATGACCGAAGGTTGGCGGCTGTCGAACAGGGCGGACATTTTCGGCGTGGCCATGGGCGGTCTCCTTGGAAGTCGGACGACGAACCGGTCGAATCCTCTGGGGCAAATCTGGCCAAATGAACAGCACTTGGCAAGGGGGATCGGCCACGGAAAAGGCCCCCGGTTTCCCGGGGGCCCTGGCGTACGTCGGTCGGGTCAGTCGGTTCAGTCGAGTTCGGAGCCCCGGTAGGCTTCCTTCAACTCGTAACGGCTGACGCCGCGCTTGACGGAAGGGTCGCCATCGTAGCCGAGAGCCGCCCAGTCCATGCGGCCGGTGCCGTCCTTGGAGTGGCAGTCCTTGCACTTGAGGGCGTTATCGGCGGGGGCCACCATGTGGTTGATCTTCCACAGGGCTTCCGTCTCGGCAAAGCCGTACTCGCCGCTGTAATCCATGCCCACCGACTTCATGCCCTGGGCGATGGCGTCGTTCCAGTCGAAGCTCTTCCAGTAGCCGGTCTTGCCGAACAGCTTGGGCACGGCAATGATCCTGGCCTGGACATCATAGGGCTGCTTGCCACGCATCATCTTGAAGGGGTAGATCTTGGCCTTGGGGTCGACCCGGTTGCCCTGGGGCCAGTTCAGCTTGGTCACGGCGTCGGGGTTGATGGTGTCGCCCAGGAGGTACTGGCCGCTCACGCCCGCGTACCAGGCGTAGGTGGGCACCACGTTCTTCTCCCACACGAAGGAGCCCTTTTTCTTCACCCAGGTGGGCATGCCGAATTCGTCCTTCTCGGCCTTGCCCTTGGTGCCGGCGGTGGACCAGTCCCACCAGGTCTTGGTGGGGTTCGCGCGGGCGAAGGCGGGAATGTGGCAGGTCTGGCAAGCCAGGGACTTGCTGTGCCAGTTCAGGATCCGCTTGGGGTGCAGGTCGGCGTCGTGGCAGCTGGTGCACTCGAGGTGGTTGTAGCCGCTGGGGGACGCGAACATGGCGTTGCCCTGGATGTCGTGGTTTTCGGTGGTATGGCATTCCTGGCAGGAGAAGTCCTGGCCGTCGGCGCTCATGTGCACGTCCAGCGCGAACTCGGGCGCCATCAGGCTCTTTTCCATGTCGCCATGCTTCACGTTGTTGCCGCCGCCGCCGCTGAAGTGGCAGGCGCCGCAGGTCTGGCGGCTGGGCTTGCCCACGGTGCGGGCGATGGCCGCCAGGTCCACGGGATCCCAGATCTTGCCCATCCATTCCTTGGGCTCATAGTTGGGATGGCCGGCGCCGGTGGGGAACTTTCGGTAGGTTCCGGTCTGGTCGTGGCACACCAGGCAATCGATGTTCTCGGCCTTGGTGAAATCGAAGCTGCCGTCCTTCCAGCCGTAGCCGGCGTGGCAACTGGTGCAGCGGCCCCAGTTGGAGTCCACCGCGATGCAGAAGTTGTTCAGCGTGTTCTTCTTGCCCAGGGGAATTTCGCCCTTGCCGATGACGTCCTGCACGGGTTCCCAGGTCCAGTGGGACGTCTTCATGAAGTCATGGGCCGCGTCATCGTGGCAGTCCAGACAGGCGGCGGTCACGCTGGGGCCGTCCGTGAAGGGCCCTTCGAGGTCCTGATGGTCTTCGATAACTTCGAGGGCCGCCAGGGCGGGCACAGCCAGCAGCACCAGGGCCGCGGCCAGCAGGGTCAGTCGAACGTCAAAACGCATGGAACAGTCCTCCGAGGGGGGGATACTTTTGTCCAGGTCGCCGATGGGGTCAACTCCGGACGCTAAAATCACACGACCCGCAGGTCGATTGTTAAATTTCTAATCATTGCAACAATCGATCAAGTGAAATAATGACACCGTTTTGAGTTCAAATCTCAACTCCTGGGGAAGGGGCCGTAATTTATTTAGTAAACATGTGTTAACACCCTGTTAAAATCCTACCATTTCAGAAGGAGTTGCGCAAAGTTTTTCAATTTTCAATAAGAGGACCCCAGATCAAGCCCTTCCGGACCGACCTGAAGCACCTTGTGGAGGGGGCAGGTTGACGTTAACCCGGCCCAGGGGGTGCCGATAGGAAGGGGGAAGCTGATGTCTTATCACCGCCCACGGACGGGACCGGCATGAACGGGATCTGCGAACACCTCAGCGCCTACGCCGACGCCTACGGCCGGACCACGGCCAATTATCAGGTCTGCCTGGACCTCATGGACCGGATCCTGAACCGGGACCCCAATCCGACCCTGGCCGCCTCTCTGGAGCGGTCGCTCAACGACTGGGAGATGGAGAACCGGCGCCTGCGGGAACTGTTCGTGAGCCTGGTGCACAAAAAGGTCATTCAACTGCCCATGGCCGACGGCAAGCTGCTGCCGCCGGGGGCGGGAAGCGCGGCGGTCTGCGCCACGTGTGAGGCCGAGGTGCCGCGGGTGTCGTTTTCGGAATGGACCTTTGCCGAGGATGGCGGCGTGTGGTACCGGGGGCAGGAACTGTGCCCGGCCCCGGCCGAGCCGGAACCGGACCTGCAGCCCGCCTGATCAGGACCCGAAGAAGTTGGTGTCCGGAAAATCGTCCGCGTCGTCCCCGTAGGAAACGACCTCTTCCCCATCGAAAATGAACGTGGCGCGGGTGCCCATGACCCGGCTGAACTCCACGCGGCGCGTGTTGCCGTTGGGGTCGATCATTTCCAGTTCGGCGAATTTCTTGTTGGCGGGGCTGGTCAGGTCGGTGGCGCACACCGGACAGCTGAAGTTCACCGTGGTCCCCTTGGAGACCACCTTTTCCACCGACGGGTCACAGATGAACTTGAAGTTGCCGGGCTGCGGACTGAGCAGGATCATACCCTTCTTCTTTTTATGGCTGACCACCAGGAGGATCTTCACGCTGGGGTTGAGTACGGTGTGGCAGTGAGGGCAGCCGTATACGCTTTTCATGTCCTGATTCCTCCGCGGTCCGACGTTTCCGGTGAATTTCCGGGTCATTGTATATGAAATTGTCCGAATTCCAACCCTAGAATCACTCTGAATTCAGTTGCCGGGAAATCGAACGGGTGCTTCCCTGTTGGGCAAGCCCGATCACCCCCATTTTCCGGAGGCCCGCCGTGCGCAGAATGATTTCCCTAATAGTCCTGGTCAGTGTCTGGCTCGTGGGGCCCGCCGCCGCGGATGCCACGGACGTGACCCTGGCCGTGGCCGACGGTGACCTTGGGGCCACCCTGCGCCTGCCCGAGGGCGACGGCCCCTGGCCGGTGGTGCTGATCCTGGCCGGCAGCGGCGCCACGGACCGGGACGGCAACATGTTCGGCATTCCCGGCAAGAACAACAGCCTGCTTCAGTTGGCCGAGGGCCTGGCGGCCCAGGGCATCGCCAGTTTACGCACCGACAAGCGGGGCGTGGGCGGCAGCCGGTCGGCCGGTCTGTCGGAGTCCGACCTGCGGTTCAGCCATTTCGTGGACGACGCGGTGAGTTGGGTGACGTGGCTCCAGGCCGACGCCCGTTTTTCCGCGGTGACGGTGGCCGGGCACAGCCAGGGCTCCCAGGTGGGCATGAATGCGGCCTGGCTGGCTGCGGCCGACGGCTTCGTCAGCCTGGCGGGCCCGGGGCGCCCGATCATCACCGTGTTGCGGGAACAACTGCGCACCCGCCTGCCGGTGCGGACGCGGGTGAAGGCCGAAACGGTGCTCACCGAATTGGAGGCCGGGCGGGAAGTGTTCGAGGTGCCGGTGGAACTGACCATGCTGCTGCGCCCGTCGGTGCAGGCCTTCCTGATCTCGTGGCAACGGTTGGACCCGGTGCGGGACCTGGCCCGGCTGTCCTGTCCGGTGGCGGTGGTCCAGGGGCTGACCGATATCCAGGTGACCGAGACCGATGCCCGCCTGCTGCACGGGGCGCGGCCGGACGCGGACCTGCTGCTGCTGCCCGGCATCAACCACATTTTCAAGCCGGTGGAGGGAGAGAATCCCATCGTTCACCAGGCCAGTTTGACCAACCCGGACCTGATCTTCAGCCCCGAGGCGATCACGGCGGTGGCGGCGGTGGCCAACAGGGCCGTGGCCTACCACCAGGCCTGGGAGGCGGCTCTGGATCGGGCCGAGGCCTTCAATGCCGACGGGTGGGCGCCGGACCCTGAGACCTCGGAGGCGCCCGGCTCGACCGGCGAGGCCGTGGCCGCAGGCGCTTTGCGCTTGTCCGAGGCCGGGGCGGACTACCGCTTCGGCCTGGCCGAGGGCGGTTACGCGGCGACCGGCCGGCTGGTGCTGGACCAGCACCAGGATTGCGTCAGCTTCCTGTACCGCAGCACGGAATCGGCGCGGGGCGCCACCCGTCGAGACAGGGTGTCCTGGGCCCTGCGTACGCGTTTTGCGGGGGCTCACCCCGATTCGGTGGTGGCGCCGGACGGGTCGGTGGACTACGACCGCCCCGAGCATCTGGACTACAGCCTGGACATGATTCGCGCGGGCCTCTGGGGCCGGGACGTGACCGCCGAGGTGGGCGGTGCGGTGATCGACACCCTGGGCACGGCCCGCTATCCGGCGGGGGACTTCGCCTGGCTGCCGGCCGACAGCCTGGACCCCGGGGCCCTGCAGCCGGGAGATGTGATTTGGTTCGTGCTGAACCCGGACGAGGAAAAGGCGCGGCAGCTGCGCGACGAATACGGCCTGGTGATCGGCCACATCGGGGTGATGGCGGCCAGGGACGGCCAGCTGGAACTGGTGCACGCGGCCAGCAGCGGTCTGCCCGGCCTGTACGAGGGCGGCCGGGTGGTCAGCGTGGATCTGGCGGTCTATCTGGCGCGGGTCGAGCGCTACGCCGGGATCATGGTGACGCGGCTGGAATAACCGTCACCGTGGTGGTATCCACGGCGGTGTGGAAACCGGCAAAGGCCGTGGCGATGATCATGGCCGGGGTGTCGGCGATCACGGCGTCCGGACGCCAGACCAGGCTCCAGGTATCGGTCCCCTCGGCCGTGGTCAGCACGCCGTCGATGTTCACCACCACCGAATCGATGGCCGCGCCGCCGGTGGGGCCGGTGGCCGTTCCCGTGACATCGATGTCCGTATCCCCTGTGACGTCGGAATTCTCCGTCGGGGTGGTGATATGCACCAGAGGCTGGGTCACCGTGACGTGGCGCACGGTGGTCACGGAGTCGTCTCCGGCCCAGGCCCTCGCCCGCAGAACCACCTGGGTGTCGGCCTCGAAGCGGGGCGCGGGCCACAGGGTCTGCCAGTTGGTCTTGCCGTCAACGGGTTTGAATCCCTGACCGCCGTCGAACATGACGGTGTCCACGGGCGCGGTGCCGGAGGCCGCCGTGGACGTGCCCAGGACCTGCAGGGTGGTGCCGGCCAGGACCACATCGTTTTCGGCCGGCGTGACGATGTCCACTTCCAGAGCCTGGCTCACGTGGATCACGTAGTCGGTGAGGATGGGGGAGTCGGCCCACGCGTTGCGGAACTGGCCGTGAATGACCTTGCGACCCTCGCCGGGACTGAGCTGGATCATCACGCTGTCGCTGTAGTCCTGCCACACCACCCCGCTGAAATCCAGACTCTCGGAAAAGCGCATGATCAGGGCCTGGGCGTTGCACAGCCCCCGGACGGTGGAGGATTCACTGATGTGGTCCTCGGGCAGGTCCAGGGTGAAGGTGGCTTCGGTGAGCAGGTCCGGCACCACCTCCAGGGTGGTCACGTTGGTGAAACCGAAGTCGCCGTCGAACTGGCCGTAGATGGTCTGGGGATTGGCCGAGGCGGTGATGTTGTAGTTGTGCAGGGTGTCCTGGACCGGCAGCCAGGGGGTGAGGGCCAGGGCGTCCAGGGTGTTGGCAAAGCGCATCTGCAGCACGCCGGCGGTGGGAATGTACAGGTCCAGGGTCTGGGACGGCACCGTGGCCGGATCGCCCACCACGCCGAAGGCGGGGGCGAAGGCGATGGTCACGTCGACGATGGCGGTGTCGCGCAGGCCGTTGGCCGGTTCGGACAGGATATGGATTGTCCGCACGGAATCGTTGCCCGCGACGGCCCCCAGATCCCAGGCCACCACGTCGGGCGTGCCGATGGCGGTGACGGGCACCACAGTCTGGCCGGTGAAGTCCGGGTTGTCGGCCAACCGGAGGGAGTCGCCCTGGGAAACGGTGATCTCCAGGTCGATGAAACGGGTGGGGGAGGTGCCGCTGCCGTCGCCGAAGTAGACGAAGGGCGGCGTGACCTTCAGGGCGGGCACCTGGTCGCTGATGAGGCTGAAGTCGTCGCCGGCGAAGGCCCGCACCTTGAAGTAATGGGTCTGGGTGGGTTCCGGGTCGCGGTACAGGAAGGACCCGGTGGTGTCGGCCTGGTCGTGGGGCACTTCGCCCACGATGATGAAATCGCTGAAGCTGGTGTTGCTGTGCTGGATTTCGTAGGTGGTCAGCCCCATGTCCATGGGCTGGGTCCACCGCACCACGATCACCGAGTCGCCCAGGGTGGCCGAGGGCCGCAGGGGGTCGCCCCCGGCATCGCCCACCGGGTCGAAGGGGTTGTTGTAGACCGGGGCGTCCGGCGTGCTTTCGCACCCGGAGAGCAGGGACATCAAGGCGGGCAGGGCCACCAGGCAGACAAAGGCGGCGGTGGCCAGGTACCGGGGTGTCATGAACGCGTGACTCCTCATCAGAATGACAGTTTCAGGCCGGCGTGGGCCGACGTGTGCCAACTCGGCGCCGGCTGCAGGTGGGAGTCGAACCCGGTGACAGGCGCCACCGGCCCCGGCCCGACTTCCACGGCGGGAAAGAAGAAGATGGCGTCCAGCACGCTCAGGGCGATGGCGCCGCCGGCCACCAGCAGGCCGGTGTTGCGCAGGCTTTCCATGTCCTGCATGTGATCGTAGGTCTCCTGGCTCTTGATCCGGTAGTACTCGATGTCGGTGGCGTTGATGGCCGCGTTGTAGCGGCCCATGAGCAACTGGTAATCCTGCTTGTCGTTGGAGCGCTGCAGTTCGGCGGCCAGCGCCACCAGCAGGCCGCCGGCCTCCAGGGCGTTGAAAGTGTAGCCCTTGACCGGTTTGTCCAGGTAGTGCTGTCCCAGGCCGGCGAACAGCAGGTTGCTGCGCCAGGCGGTGCCCTTGTTGTAGGGCACGAGGCGGATCTGCAACCGCTGCCAGTCCGTTTCGTTCTTGAGACGGACGGTGGCGGTAAAGGGCTGATGGCCCGGCAGTTCAGCGCGAATGTCATAGGCGCCGGCCCGCAGGTCCAGCTGGCCGGACAGGGGCAGAAAGCCCATGGCCTGGCCGTTGACGGAGATGGCGGTGCCGTCGGGCCCGGTCAGCTCAAGGGTGGCGGCGCCGGCGGCACCGGCGGTCAGCAGCAGAAGGATCACCGGCAGAAGGCCGCGTTTCCACAGGAAGACGGCCGTCGGTGAAAGAAGTGGCGTTTTCATGTCAAGGCATCCTGTCGGCCGCAAGCGCGTGAAAATACTATTGATGTGGGATCGCAGACAATTATAAGTCAACGAAAGGCGGTTTGCTCCCAAAAATTAGTCCCGGTGGTACGGTTTGCCTCTCAGAATGCTCAGGCCGCGGTAGATCTGTTCGGCCAGAATCAGGCGGGCCATCTCGTGGGTGAGGGTCATGCGGGACAGGCAAAGGGTCTGGTCGGCGCGGTTGCGCGCGGCGGAGCCCAGGCCGTCGGCCCCACCGATGAGAAAACTGATGGAGCCGTGCTTACCCAGCAATCCGGCCAGATCCCGTGAGGTGTAGGGCTCTCCCTTTTCGTCCATGGCCACCACCCATTCCTGTCCCTGGGCCGATCCCAGTTTGGCCACCAGATCCTGGGCTTCCTTTTCCGGCTCGGAATCCCGCACTTCCACCCCTTGGAACCGGGCCATGGCGCCGGTCCGTTTGGCGAAGTCCGCCACCAGGGCGCGGATACGGACATCCTTTATTTTTCCGACCGAAATTATCCTGATCATGGCGAAATCCCGTCCGGGAAGTTGGATGATTTTGGTTGTCAATTTGCCCCAAACTGGCAACCTGTTGCAAAGCTATCACATGAGTTTACCTATTGTATCGAATAAACATTAGCTTGACACAAACGAATTCAAAATATGTAATTTGCCTAGCTGTTGCCTAAAGATTGACAGCTCCGCGTGACCGGGTTTTTTCATCCTGAAAAACCGGGTCGGCATATCGGCCTTTGTTCGTGGACGGGTCATATTCTGCACCCTCTTGCGGACGACAACGAAATCCGGGATTTTCATGAGTCTGATGCTCCCGTCTGGGGTTGTGGCCACCAGCATGCTGGGTCAATACGCCACCGTCCTGATCTTCGTGCTGGTCGGGCTGCTTTTCGCCGCCCTGGCTATGGGTGTGGCCAAACTGCTGCGCCCCAGCAATCCAAGTCCTGCCAAAATGACCACCTACGAGTGCGGTGAACTGCCGACCGGATCCTCCTGGGTCCGGTTCAACGTCCGCTTCTACCTGGTGGCGCTCTTCTTCATCGTCTTCGATGTGGAAGTTATCTTTCTATACCCCTGGGCCGTCGTGTTCAAGCAGCTGTATCCCATTGAGGGCCTTGGGGTTCTCGTGCTGTGGGAAATGGTTATCTTCCTGGCCATCCTCACCGTCGGCCTGGCCTATATCTGGGTCAAGGGCGATCTGGACTGGGTCAAGAAGCTTGTGGTGCGCGACGACAGCGCGGCCGCCGCGACCGTCCCCCAGGAGGAGGTACCCACACCATGAGCAAGGAAAGCACCACGCCTCCCGCCGGATATGATGTCGGCCGGGAGAACATGCTGGACTTCAAGGTCGACGATCAGCTGCTGCAGGTGGTCGAAACCGACAAGAAGAACTTCATCCTGACCAACGTGGACGAGGTCTTCAACTGGGCCCGGCTGTCGAGCATCTGGCCGGTCACCTTCGGTCTGGCCTGCTGTGCCATCGAAATGATGGCCACCAGCGCCACCCGCTACGACATCGACCGCTTCGGCGCCGGCGCCTTCCGCGCCACGCCTCGCCAGGCCGACCTGATGATCGTGTCGGGCACCGTCACGGGCAAAATGGCCCGTCGCCTCAAGCTCATCTACGACCAGATGCCCGAGCCCAAGTGGGTCATCGCCATGGGCAGCTGCGCCATCGGCGGCGGTCCCTACTTCAAGTACGGGTACCACGTGGTCAAGGGCGTGGATCTCCTGGTGCCGGTGGACGTGTACGTGCCCGGTTGCCCGCCGCGGCCGGAGGTCCTGCTCGAGGGCCTGATGCGTCTGCAGGACAAGATTCGTGGCCGCAAGGGCAAGTTCAAGGCGCCCAAGTGGGTCACTGATTACGCCAAAAAAATCCCTTACCGGAAGTAGCGTAAGTCATGGAACAGAAAGATATTTACGAGCTTTTGGCGGAGAAGATCGGGGCGGCGGCCCTGGGCTTCACCGAGGCGGGCGTGGAGCCCTGGGCGGATGTGGCTCCGGACGGCATTGCCGCCGCTGCGCTCTTCCTGCGCGACGATGCGCGCCTTCAGTTCAACCAGCTCATGTGCCTCAGCGGCCTCGACTGGGACGGCTACGACGAGAACGGCAAAGGCAAGTCGGTGGCCATCCTCGGTTACAACGACGACGGCTCCGTGGAGAGCAGCGACCGGGTGGGCGAAGGCGACCTGGGCGTGGCCTACCACCTCTACAGCCACGAACTGAAGCACAAGTTCACCCTGCGGGTGCGTGTGCCCCGGGCCACGCCGAACGTGCCCACCGTGTCCACGGTGTGGGCCACCGCCGGCTGGCACGAGCGCGAAGCCTGGGACATGCTGGGCATCCATTTCCCCGGCCACCAGGATCTGCGCCGCATGCTGCTGGAGGAGAGCTGGGTGGGCCATCCCCTGCGCAAGGACTACCAGATGCCCGAGCAGTGGGACGGCGTGCAGCTGAAGGGCGAGAACCTCATCGCCAATCCGTTCCCCGTTACTGAACCCGATCCCGTCGACAATTCCGCGGGTGATCAGCCCGCAGAGGGATAACATGGCCACTGAAGAACACAAGGTTACCAAGGGCTGGGCGGACCAGGATCACGTCGGGGAGGTCAAGAGTGAGCTCCTCGAACTGAACATGGGGCCCCAGCACCCGGCTACCCACGGCGTGCTGCGTCTGCTCCTGCACACCGACGGTGAGATCGTCTACAAGGTCACGCCGGTGCTGGGTTACCTGCACCGCTGCGCCGAGAAGATCGCCGAGGGCGTGAACTACAAGCAGTGGGTGGTCTACTCCGACCGCTTCGACTACCTGGCGCCCATGTGCTGCAACCACGCCTACGTGACGGCCATGGAAAAGGTGGGCGGCCTGGAAGTGCCCGAACGCGCGGAGCACATCCGCGTGGCGGTGGCCGAGCTCAGCCGCATCGCCAGTCACCTCATCGCCCTGGCCACCTTCGGCCTGGACATGGGGGCCTGGACGCCGCTTCTCTACTGCTTCCGCGAGCGGGAGGAGATTCTCAACCTGCTCGAACGCATTTCCGGCGGCCGCATGCTCTACAACTACATGGTGCCCGGCGGCGTGCGCTACGACATCCCCAAGGACAACTGGGTGGCGGACGTCCTCGACTTCATCACCATGCTCGAGAACAAAAAGCTGGACGACTACAACAACCTGCTCAGCTACAACAAGATCTTCGTCGAGCGTCTGGCCGACGTGGCCGTGCTCAGCAAAGAGGACGCCTTCCAGTACGGCTGCACCGGCCCGGTGCTGCGCGGCTCGGGTGTGCAGTTCGACTGTCGCCGCGACGATCCCTACTCCGTTTACGACCGCTTCGATTTCGACATCCCCGTGGGGCTGGGCGAAATGGGCACCGTGGGCGACTGCTGGGACCGCTACATGGTGCGCGTGCGGGAGATCGAGCAGAGTTGCAGGATCGTCCGCCAAGCCCTGGAGACGCTCCCGGACGGGGCCTACCAGAGCATCGAGCTCAAGAAGATCGTCAAGGCGCCCGCGGGCGCGGCCTACAGCCGCACCGAAAGCTCCAAGGGTGAGTTGGGCCACTACATCATTTCCGACGGGGGGCAGACCGCCTTCCGCAACAAGGTGCGATCCCCGTCCTTCTGCAACCTGCAGGTGATGGAGAAAATCGGCGTGGGCCTCATGGTCAGTGACCTGGTGGCGCTGGTGGGATCGTTGGACATCGTACTCGGGGAGATTGACCGCTGATGGAAATCCTCACCGACCTGTTCAGGAAAATGCCCGGCGGCGACGGAATGTCGGACCAGGCCCTGCTCATTACCGGCGCGGTGGTCATGGCGACGCTCATGTTCATCGTCATGGCGCTGTGTGCCATCATCTTCACGTGGATGGAGCGGAAGGTGGCCGGGTTCATCCAGAACCGCTACGGCCCCATGCGCACCGGACGCTGGCACGGCTGGGCGCAGGCCGTGGCCGACATGTTGAAGATCCTGGGCAAGGAAGACATCATTCCCGCCGAGGCCCACAAGTGGCTGTTCATGACCGGGCCCATCCTGGTCCTGCTGGGCAGCCTGCTGGCCTGGGCCGCCATTCCCTGGGCGCCGGGCTTCGTGGCCGCCGATCTGGACCTGGGCCTGTTCTACATCTTCGCCGTAAGCAGCCTGGTGATCCTGGGTCTGCTCATGAGCGGCTGGGCGTCGAACAACAAGTGGGCGCTCTACGGGGCGGCCCGCGGCGCGGCCCAGATGATCAGCTACGAGATTCCCCTGGCCCTGGCCACCATTCCCGTGGTCATGGCCACCGGCTCGCTGAATACGCAGGACATCGTCATTGCGCAGCAGGGCGGGATCTGGAACTGGAACATCAACCCGGTCCACAATCCGTTCCTGTTCATCGCCTTTGTCATGTATTTCATCGCGTCCATCGCGGAGACGAACCGCGGGCCCTTCGATATGCCGGAGACCGAATCCGAACTCGTGGCCGGTTACCACACCGAGTACACGGGCATGCGGTTCGCGTTCTTCTTCCTGTCGGAGTACGCCAACCTGTTCCTGGTCTCCCTGATCGCCAGCATGGTGTTCCTGGGCGGCTGGTGGGCGCCCTTGCCCTTCCTGGACGGCATCGTGCCGCCGGCGATCACCTTCATCATCAAGGGCGTGGTGATGGTGTTCCTGAACATGTGGATCCGCTGGACCCTGCCCCGCGTGCGGGTGGACCAGCTCATGCACCTGTGCTGGAAAGTCATGATCCCCGTTTCGCTGATCAGTGTGGTCGGCGCGGGCTTCTGGATGATTCTGTTCAACCAGGTCTAGGCCCGGTTGCTTGAGAGATAACGAGGGCCGAGGCCCGAGGAGTACCGATGGTCCAGTACTTTGCAGATATGTATGCGGCGGTGAGCTCGGCCTTCATCGGCATGGGCATCACCATCAAGCACATCTGGACGAAGCCGGTGACGCTGCAGTATCCGGACGAGCGTCAGGTCATGCCCGACCGTTTCCGCGGCTTCGTGCACAACGACACCACCAAGTGCGACGCGTGCAACATCTGCGCGAAGGTCTGCCCGGTGGATTGCATCTACATCGAAACCGAGGGCAAGGCCAAGGACCGGTACATGACCCGGTACGCCATCGACTACAACAAGTGCATCTGGTGCTCCCTGTGCACCGAGAACTGTCACACCGGGTCCATCACCATGAGTCACGACTACGACCACTCGGTGTACGACCGCCGGTCCCTGGTCTACGAGTTCATGGATCCCACCGAGCAGAAGATTCCCTGCCACCGGGTCACCCGGATCGAGAAGGGCTTCTGGGTGGAGCCCAAGGAAGACAAGCCGAAGCCGGCGGCCAAGCCCGCCGCGGACAAACCGGCGGCCGAGACGAAGCCCGCGGACCCCGCGCCCGCGACCGAGCCCGAAACTCCCGCGGCCGAACCGCCCGCCGTGGACGATGGCGGATCCTCCGATGACAAAGGGGAGACCAAGTGACCGCTGACCTGATTTTCTTCCTCCTGGCCGCCCTCACGCTGATTCCGGCGTTCTGGGTCGTCCTGAGCTCCAACCTGGTGCACGCCGGGTTCGCCCTGCTGTTCACCCTGCTGGGCGTGGCCGGGCTGTACGCCTGGCTGGGTGCCGACTTTCTCGCCATCACCCAGTTGATGGTCTATATCGGCGGGGTTCTGGTGCTCATCCTGTTCACGGTGATGATGACGCGGCTGCCCGAGGGCAAGCGGCCCGTTCACGGGTTGGACCGGCTGGTGCCGCCCGCCTTCCTGGGCCTGGCCATCTTCGCCCTGCTGTACAAGGTGATCACGGGCACCGACTGGGCCGCCGGCGCTCTGACCGAGGCTCTGCCCACCACCTCGGTGATCGGGCTGAACCTGCTGACCAACTACATCTTCCCCTTCGAATACGTGTCGCTGGTGTTGCTGGCGGCCATGATCGGCGCCGCCATCCTGGTGCGCGAGGGGAAGGCCAACGGCGAGGAACCCGCCCACGAGGACACGGAGGTGACGTCATGACCGTCGGTCTGCCCCACTTTCTGTTCGTCAGCGCCGTCCTCTTCGCGCTGGGCCTGTTCGCGGTCATGCGCCGCCGGAATACGGTCGGGATCCTGATGGGCGTGGAACTCATGCTCAACGCCTGCAACATCAACTTCGTGGCTTTCTCCCGCTACGTGCAGCACGGCATCGACGGCCAGATCATGGCCGCCTTCGTCATCGTGCTGGCGGCAGCGGAAGCAGCCGTGGCTCTGGCAATCGTACTGGCCCTGTTCCGCAATTACGGCACCGTAAATGCGGACACCGCCCAAAGTCTGAAGCGATAAGGGAGACAACCGGTGATGAGCGACAACGCCATCCTGTATTCCGCGCTGGCCATCCTGTGCCTGCCCCTGTTGTCCTACGTGCTGACCTTCTTCTTCGGAAGAAAGCTGCCACGCCAGGGCGATTTCATCGGGGTGGCGTTCATGGGCGTGGCGTGGCTGCTGGCCATCCGCATCTTCATCCACTTCTGGCAAGTGGCCGATCCCGGTTTCCGGGTGGAAGGTGCCGTGACCTGGCTCGACCTGGGAGGGTTCCGTCTCGACGCGGGCATCCTGGTCGACGGCATGACGTCCATCATGCTCATGGTCGTGACCACGGTCAGCTTCCTGGTGCACCTGTATTCCACGGGATACATGCAGGGCGAGGCCCGCTACGAGCGGTTCTTCGCCTTCCTGGGCTTCTTCACCTTCTCCATGATGGGCATCGTGCTGTCGAACAACCTGTTCTTCCTGTACGTGTTCTGGGAGCTGGTGGGTTTGTCCAGTTACCTGCTGATCGGCTTCTTCTTCTTCAAGGACTCGGCGGCCAACGCCAACAAGAAGGCCTTCCTGACCAACCGGGTCGGTGACTGGGGCTTCTGGATCGGCATCCTGATCTTCTTCACGGCCACCGGCACCCTGAACTACTTCGAGCTCTTCGCCCACGTGCACGCGGGCAGCATCAAGGGCACGCTCCTGGCCTGGGCCGGGGTCGGCCTGTTCATGGGCTGTGTCGGCAAGTCGGCCCAGATGCCCCTGCACATCTGGCTGCCCGACGCCATGGAGGGTCCCACGCCCGTTTCGGCCCTCATCCACGCTGCCACCATGGTGGCCGCCGGTGTGTACATGGTGGCCCGACTGGCGCCCCTGTTCGGCCCCAACGCCATGCTGGTCATCCTCTACGTGGGCGCCATCACGGCCTTCGTCACGGCGACCATCGCCCTGGTCAAAACCGATTTCAAACGGATTCTGGCCTTCTCGACCCTCAGTCAGCTGGGCTACATGGTCATGTCCCTGGGTGCCGGTGACCCGGCCAACGCCATGTTCCACCTGACCACCCACGCCATGTTCAAGGGTCTGCTCTTCCTGACCGCCGGTTCGGTGATCCACGCCGTTCACAGCCAGGAGATCACCGACATGGGCGGCCTGCGCAAGAAGATGCCCATCACCTTCACGACCTTCCTGATCGGCACCATGGCCCTGTCCGGTGTGCCCTTCCTGTCGGGGTTCTACTCCAAGGACGGCATCCTGGGGTCCACCCTGGCCTTCGGCATGACCGACGGGCACTATCTGCCCTTCATCCTGGGCATCCTGGCCGCGCTGCTCACGCCGTTCTACATGTTCCGTCTGACTTTCCT
>Ga0209692_10000459_pt1 | contig 95957 bp, 77 predicted proteins | sample tdDd472_FD_187129 | JGI IMG/M metagenome (GOLD analysis project Ga0209692, IMG submission 187129) | Marine sediment microbial communities from the Atlantic coast under amendment with organic carbon and nitrate - tdDd47.2 (SPAdes)... | ecosystem: Environmental > Aquatic > Marine > Coastal >...
GATCCGGGTTGTGCTGCATCCGGCCACACGTGCCGCCATGATATAATCCTCTTCCTTCATGGACATGAACTTACTCCGGACAACTCTTGCCAGGGTGGTCCAGCCCAGAAATGATAGAATGATCGTAATGTAAAAATACATATGAACTACCGGAATTTCCGGAGGAATTGCCGCACTTAAGGCCATCCATAGAGGAATGGTCGGGAATGATCGGAGAATCTCAATAATTCTCTGGATGACTGTATCGGTTAAACCGCCGAAATATCCGGAGATTCCTCCGATAATAATTCCGAGAATCAGGCTGATGAAAACACCGACAAATCCCACGGAAAGGGATATCCTGCTTCCATGGAGAATTCTGGAATAGAGATCACGGCCCATGCTGTCTGTTCCGAAGAGGAATATTTTTCCTGGATCTTCGACATTGAAGAGATGAATATCAGTCTTGATCAGACCCCAGAATTTATACTCAACACTGCGGGAGAAGAACCGGATTGGATAGATTTTTGATTTATCTTCAATAAATCCCTTTCTGTAGGTTTCAGGATCTCTTTCCGATTTTATGGCATAGACAAAGGGAGTCAAATGGAATTTCCCCTGATCGTCTATGAAATGAATCTTTGTCGGTGGGCAATTTGTGAATTTTGCATCGTAGCTGACCAGTCCCTGCGGTGCCAGAAATCCGGCGAAAAGAGCTCCGAAATAGAAAAGGCCGAGAACAATCAGGCTATATTTTGCCAGTTTATGTTTCTTAAAACGCCTTCCCATCAACTGCCATTGAGATGCCATGTAATAACTTTCATCTAGGTCAGGTTTCTTTGCATCCATACTTTTAGAAAGTCGTTTCTTTATCTGTTTTATTTTTGAGAGGTTTTTTTCCGGTTCAGCTTTCTCTTCACCGGCGATTACTTTTTCTTCTAACCTGGTATCCATCTTATGCTTCATCCTTTCCAAGTCTGATTCTCGGGTCGAGCCAGGCGAGCAGTACATCGGAGAGCAGAGTCCCTATAACTGTCAGAGTCGTCAGGATGAACAGAAGTCCTCCTGCCAGATACATATCCTGACTTAAAAGTGCTCCATAGAGCAGTGGTCCCTGTGTCGGGAGATTCAGCACGATGGCTGTTATTGTTGAACCGGAGAAGATGGCTGTCAGGGACCATCCAATGGTGCTCACTATCGGGTTTAATGAAGCGCGTACGGGGTATTTGTAGAGGAGCGTTTTTTCTCCCACTCCTTTGGCACGGGCTGTAATGACATACTGTTTCTTTATTTCATCGAGGAGCTGTCCCCTCATAACGCGGATCAGTCCGCATGTCCCTGCGGTTCCTATAACCACAATGGGAATAATCATATGTTTCATCAGGTCAAAAAATTTGGCGATGCTCCAGGGAGCATGGGCGAATTCGGGAGAAAACAATCCCATCATGGGACTGCCGAAATACCGGAAGGCAAAATACATACAAATTATAGCCAGTAGAAAGTTTGGTGTCGCCGTACCGATAAAACCAATAAAGGCTGTCAGGTAGTCACCGAAGGAATACTGATGTGTCGCGCCGTAAATCCCTATAGGTATAGAGACTAAATAGGTAAATAGCATGGTTGTCAGTGAAACCATCAGGGTCAGTCCCATGCGGCTCATGATCAAATCACTTACCTTCTTGTTCCATTGAAAGGAAAAGCCAAAATCGCCTCTGAAAATAATACCGGAAATCCATTTGCGGTATTGAGTAAAAAAAGAATCATTTAGTCCGTAAACCTCTCTCATCTCCCTCAACTCAGCGGTATCGAGAACTTCACCTTCCTGTGCCGCTTGGGCGGCATAGGTGGAAACAAAGTCTCCGGGGGGAAGCTGTATGACCCAGAAACTGATAATAGATATTATGATAACGGTCGGAATCATTATCAGAAACCGTTTCAGAATATACTCAAACATTAGTACTCCTTGAGTGGATCTCCTTTTCAGGAGATCCACTCTATTTCATAAACTTAATTTTTACTGCTTGAAAAAGAACTGACTCGGATTAGCTGCACCGATATTACGTGTTTCATCAGTCTGATACAGGCCTTCAGGGAAGTTGCGAAGACTATTCTGTACGACCCAGAGCTTTGGCATGTTACCGACATAACCAATCATCCAGAGGTTTTTCTCATGGAGCGCCATAATCTCGTCTCCGTATTTTGCAATTTCCTCTTTACTGGTTGCTGATGTAAGATTTCCCCAGTTTTCCAGAAGAGCCGCGACATCACCTTCAGGAGCCACACCTTCAGCACCGTCAGTCGATGTGTGGAGGCCGTAAAAACCGGACCACTCTGTCAGAACTCTGAGAGGGACAACCACATCAGGCCTGAGGGCGACATTGAACACATTGAAATTATTTGTTGAAGCCTGGAGCTGGTTATTGTACTTCATCTCATCAAAGAGAGTTCTATCGACGCCTTTGACAACAGTTTTGATTCCAACGGCATCCCAGTAGCTTTTAATCAGTTCCATGGACTTCTCTACATGCGATCCATCAGTTGAATTGTAATAGAGGATAAGTGTAAGGTCCGAGCCATCGGCAAAAGTTCTGTATTTTTTGTCGGCGTCCCAATTTAAGTTTGCCTCATCAAAAAACTTGGCCGCTTTATCTGTATCGTAGGCTGTAAGTTTGTTCGCCCATCTTTCAGAGTAGTTGGCCATTCCTTTGCTCATAGACGCCTGTCGGGATTCTCCCCAGCCGTCGTAGACAATATCGTTGATCTCTTCTCTATTTATGGCCAGTGAAAGGCCTGATCGGAAGTTCATATTCTGAAACAATTCTCTCAAAGCGGGATCTTCGACCGTTTGATTCAAGGCTACACCGTGAGTCTGCGGTTCCATCCATTTCACAACCCGGAAATCTCCTCTCTCACCGTTTTCCATTAGGAGGGGATATTTTTCGACGGAGGCAACATCATGGATATCAATTTCTCCGGCAATGGCTTTCAGGTCTCTGTTATTCTCTTCTTCGACTCTATCAATAACGAGTCTGTCAATATAGGGAAGCTGGTTTCCTAAAGCATCGGTTTTGAAGTAGTAGGGATTTCTCTCCCAGATAACCTGAGCCTCATCAGGACTGTTTTTTGCAACCCATGGTCTCACTGTAGGTCTGTCGGGCCATACCCAGTAGTAGTATCCGGTCCATTTTCCCATAGATTTAATATCGTTGAATCCCTTATCATTGGCGATCTGAAGGGCTTTTTCTTCACCGATAAACTCGGGAAGGATAGTTCTGTAATAATGCTCGGGAGCGAAGAACCACTTGTTGTCAATAGTCACCCTTTCCAGGAAAAGAGGGAAGGGGTAGGCATGGGTAATTTTCACACTGTACTGGTCTATTTTTTCCACTTCAGCCCGAACTTTGTCGCCAGACTCAGGATCAACAGAATAGTAGCAGTTGTAGAGTTTTTTTCCGAATGTTCCCGGAATAAGCATATGTTCCCAGTAGAAGAGAACATCGTCGGCGTCGAAATCTTCACCATCTGACCACTTCATCCCTTCACGCAGATAAATGATATACTCAGTGGCGTCACTATTAACATCGTATCCTTTGGCTACGTTTGGAATGAGGCCTGTTCCATCAGGTGTAAAACGGAAGAGACATTCAACGCTGATATTTCCCATTCTCCATTTATCTCCCAGACCTTTCCAGGCCAGGTTCAGATCACCACCGTACTGGCCGATCTCATCAATAACGTCTTCAATCATCGGTTCTTTGGGAATCCTCTGATCCAGGGCGGGAAGATCTCCGGCAACTACCATTTCATGGAGCATGGGTGCTTCATTCCACTCATTGCCACTTTCTACGGCTGTTTCAACCTCTCCCTGCTGACCGGTAGCCAGTAGTAGAGCAGTTGAGCTGATCATCAGTAATAACAACACAAACACTTTTTTCATTCATATCTCCTATTTTTTTACATCTGTTTTATTTTTTCTGTACTATACCATAAAACAGATGATTTGTTCTGTAGAAACTGATGGAAAATCTGTGACTTATCCCTTGTTTCAGGTAAAAGTATCCAGTCCATCTCACAGTTACTTACACGTGCCACTGACACGAGTAAGTAATATTCTCACAGCTTTTTTCAGCTGTCAAGGAATCATTTTCATGATTTTTTGCCGATTTCACATAAATTTTGGAAAATTTGCTTTCACGTGTAAGTAGACAGTGCTAATATAGTCCCGAAATAGGAGTAGTTATGGATACTTATTATGACCTTTTGCCAAAAGTCGTGTCAGAAGGATGCACTGTCAAATTCAGGCTTCGGTCCCGATATGAACCTATCCTGATGGAATCGGGATCTTCGCTGGTTCTGAGAATCCGTTCTCTGAACAATTTCAAAGAAATCACAGAAATTTACGTAACTGTCGATACTGCCGGTGAAATCCAGTTTGATTTCACTCCCGGTGAGAACGGAGAATATCAGCTGATATTATATTCTGAAGAAAATCCCGGAAAACCAATTACAACGACAGCATTTTATGTGGTTCGAAGTGAGCTGATAAAGCTGCGCCCCTGCAAAGGAGATTTTCATATGCACACGTGCTATTCCGACGGCAGGCAATCACCAGGTTATATGGCAGCCCACGGCAGGGCTCTCGGTTTTGATTTTGCAGCTATAACCGACCATCGTATTTATGATTCATCACTGGAAGCTATTGAGAGGGCAGAGGAATACGGTATGGATATTCTGCTTTTCCCGGGAGAGGAGATAAATTATTATCTGGGACTGGGCCATATAGTATCGATTAATGCCGATAGGTCTATTTCCGATACTGTTCGTGGTAAAGACTATACCATTGATGAGCTGGCAGAAAGAATTGCAGAGGAAGTAGGGGAAGAACTGGATGATCTGGATATGCTTCCCGGGAAAAACAGAGCCTTATTTGGATATTACTGCGGCATTGTCAAAAAAATTCATCAGGCGGGGGGGATTGCTATCACTGCTCATCCATACTGGACATCTCAGGGAACCTATGATCTGGCGAGAAAAACTTATGAACAGATCCTGGAGAGTAGGATCTTTGATGCCGTAGAAGTTTTTGGTGGCCAGGGATTTCAAAAAAACATGCTGTCTCTTGCCAGAATAAATCAATACCACAATGAAAACAAAAAGATTCCTCTGCTGGGAAATTCCGATGCACACAATGCCTATAATCATACTATGGGGCAGACCTGGACAATTGTTTTTTCCGAATCTTTAACTCATGAAGGTATTCTTAAGGGAATAAAGGAGGGGAGGACTGTACCCTGTGTGACATCCGGCGGTAGTGATAATACAATTGCTGTCGGCGATACAGAACTGGTGGAATACAGTTATTTTCTATTAAGGGAGTTCTTTCCCAGGCATGATGAGATCTGTACTGTTCTTGGGGGATTGTATAAAAGGGCACTTCGCACAGGCCGGCAGCTCGAGGGAACGAAAGATCTTCAGGCAGAGCTTCAGGATTTTTATGATGAATATTTTGCCTGTTGAAATGAGTGTCAGTCTCACATGTGAGGTTTGTGTTGTCGTAAACATAATAAAAGCCTTATATGCGGAGTATTAATAGAATAAGAATGTTAGGTGAGTAGATTTTTCGGTTAATTGAGTGCGACAATCTGTTAGAAAATTACTTTACTGGAGTTTACGTATATATGGAAAAACTGAAATATGCAATTACTGATTCTGTAAACAGGTGGCATGTAACACCTGTGAAACAGGTAGCCTATGAATCCCCATATAAAACTTTTGATGCAGATATCAATCCCGGAGAGGGATATGTTCAGATAATATATCCCGTACGGGAAATTTTTTTAAAAGACAAACTGATAGATAAGGCTGAGTATTATTCCGGTTCTTTCGAAAAGATTTATTTTCCCTTTGAGAACGGAAGAGTTGAATCTACAACTTTTATCCACACACCTCATTATATAAGCTTTTATGCCCGGACTTTTATCGAGATGGATAATAGTGGAAACCTTCCTTTTGAACTGTTTACCTGTGGAGGAGTCAGGATTTGGGTAAATGGCAGAGAAGTACTTACATTCTCTCCTTACACGCGTAATGTACCTTCAAAAAAAAGCATAATTCTTTCTTTGGAAAAGGGGGAGAATGAGATTCTTGTATATGCTGATGAACTGGCTGAGAGGGATGTCTTTTTTTATTTTGAGCTGAGATATAAGGGTGATAAAGCGCTGAATGTATTTCTTCCTGTAGACCAGCCGGAAGAGAAAATTAAAGAGTCCGAAAGCTTTCTGGAAAGTTGTTACTTTGAGAGAGATATTTATACTGAGGGTGATCTCCGGATTCATTTTGATAAGAAACTTCTTGAAAAGAGGAATGAAATAATAGTTACCTCCCCGGCTTATGAAAACACTACCGGGAAGAGAAGAATAACTATCAAACCCGGATCTGATAGTTTTTCTATCGGTGATGTAAAAGAATTTAAAATAAACATTCACAATTTTTTAATAAGCCTTAAGGCCGGGAAGTATGAAATCACCAGAAATCTTGTAGCAGCAATCTATGATGAGAAAAGACTGGCTGTTAAAGAGTCTGACTCTATTACAATGAGAAAAAAAGATGTTCTTTCCATTCTTGCAGAGATCGGAGAAGAGGGAGTTCAGAAAACCATAGCCATCGTTCAGACTGAAGGGCAAATGACTCATGCAGCTACGGACTCTCTTGAGAGAATCTTACGAAAAATAGAAAGAAAAGAGGATTGTGCTGACTTCTCTCTGGGATCATTGCTGCTTCTGCTCGATAGATATGGGGAGTCTCTTGAAGATGATACTAAAGCCAGGATCAAAGATTGTTTCCTGGACTTCAGGTACTGGATAGATGAACCCGGTAATGATGTCATGTGGTTTTTCAGCGAAAATCATGCGCTGCTGTTTCATATAGGACAGTATCTTGCGGGTAATTATTTCTCTGATGATAATTTTACAGTCAGTAACAGGACAGGCCGGGAGCAGTATGAAATCGGTAGGAAAAGACTGCTCGACTGGTTCGAAGCCTTTTTCAAATACGGATACGGCGAGTGGAACTCAACGACCTATCTTCCCGTAGACCTTATCGGCTTCTTTACTCTCTACGAGATGGCTCCCGATGAGGATATTAAGGATCTGACAAAAAAGGCTCTGGATTTTACTTTTAAAATCATTGCCTATAACAGCTTTGGAGGGATCATGTCCTCCAGTGTGGGAAGAACCTACGAGCACACTATCAAGGGCAGAGAGCTCAATGCTGTTAATCTGATTTCCTATATATCCTGCGGCAGGGGGAAACTCAATGGAAAAACCTCGGCCGCCGCACTATACTGTGTTTCCTCTTATGAACCGGGAGACTTTTTTAATGAAGTACTGCTGGAAAAGGACGGGGAAATGACCCTTGAGTATATGCAGGGAGAGAGTGAGGTTCAGACTTATCTGTATAAAACAAATGATTACCAGATGGCCAGTGCTATAGACTTCAAGCCTTTTAAACATGGTCATCAGCAGCATGTTTCCATTGTTTCCCTTGGTAAAGAGGCTGTTCAGTTTTTCGTGAATCATCCCGGAGAAAAACCTTTCAGCGGCGGCGGGCGGCCCAGTTACTGGGCCGGAAACGGTACTAATCCGCTGGTTCATCAGTATAAGAATATCACCTTGATGCTGACGGATATTGAGGATCATGAACTGGTCAAATACATCCATGCCTATTCTCCACTATATGCCTTTGATATGTTTGAGTGTCACGATAAGTGGTTTTTTGCACAGGCCGGAGAGGCCTATCTGGGAGTTTATTTTGCAAATGCTTACGAGATTACAGAATCCGGCGCCAATACCGGCAAAGAGCTGACTTCCCGGGGAATTAAAAACGGGGTTGTTATAAAAACGGGATCACGAGTGGAGCATGGATCCATAAGCAAATTCATTAACCTTTGCCGGGAATCTGAAATTTTATACGTAAAAGAGAGGGGAATCTTCTACAGAGACTCTCAGTACGGGGACATTGAAATAACCTATTCGGGAAAATTTAAGGTGGAAGGAAAAGATGTAAAGAGAAAAAGAACCTATTCTCTGGAACCGGAAATTAATAAAATGGAGACCAGGCGATGAATAGAGAGATTATAGAGAAGAAAATCGAGCTTCTGGGAAACTCCTTTGTCCGAATCCTTCATGAACAGGATGTTAATTTCCTTGAGGGTATGAAAGATAATAACCTGGCCGGTGATGATGTCAGAAAATATCTTTTCTGGGAGTGGACTCAGGGGGTGGGTTTGTATGGTTTCTGGAAACTGTATAAACACAGCAGTGACAAGAAGTATCTGGATATTCTTCTTAATTACTATGACGAAAGACTGGCAGAAGGACTTCCCGCCAAGAATATAAATACCATGGCTCCTATGCTGACACTGGCATTTTTATATGAACATACAGGGAAAAAACAGTACCTGGAAGTATGTCTCGAATGGGTTGAATGGATCATGAAAGAACTTCCCCGGACCGAGGAGGGAGGATTTCAGCACATCACATCGGACAGTATCAATCCGCAGGAGCTCTGGGATGATACCCTTTTCATGACGGTATTGTTTCTCGCGAAGATGGGGGATATCCTCGATAGACGGGAATATATCGATGAGGCGAGTTATCAGTTTCTCATTCATATAAAATTTCTGGCAGATAAACATACAGGGCTCTGGTATCACGGCTGGACCTTTGAAGAGAGAGATAATTTTGCCGGAGCTTTCTGGGGACGGGGAAACTGCTGGGCTACCATTGCTATCCCTGAGTTTATTGAGATGGTGGATATCAATCGGGCCATCAGAAAATATCTGGAACAGATTCTGACCAATCAGGTTAAAACTCTGGAAGAGCTTCAGAATCCCGATGGTTTCTGGCACACACTGATTGATGATGACACATCCTATGCCGAGGCCAGCGCGACAGCAGGTTTTGCCTATGGAATTCTCAAGGCAGTGGAAATGGGTATTCTCGACGAACACTACAGGGATGTCGGTTTAAAAGCAACAAAAGGCATAATTGATATGATTGATGATAAAGGTCTGGTCAATCAGGTCTCCTATGGGACACCTATGGGGAGAGAGTCCAGGGAATTTTATAAAACAATCCCAATAAAACCCATGCCATACGGGCAGGCTCTGGCCATGCTCAATCTGGTTCAGGTTTATGAAGTATAAAATTGGTGCCAGAGCTCATGATATAGGAACTATGGGAGCAGAAAAACTCGCCCGACTTATGAAAGAGATGGGATTTTCCACTGTTCAGCTGGTTCCCTATAAAGCAATCGAAGGTTTCCCCGAAAATCTCAGGGAATTGAGTTCAGTATATGCCGGTAGAATATCTGATGCCTTTAATAAAGAGGATATAAACATTGGATTACTGGGAAGTTATTTTAATCTTCTGGAAAAAGATTCAGTACAGCTCAGGGAGTATATAGATCGTTTTAAAATGTTTCTTCGTTATTCCGGGGATTTTCGATGCCCTTTAGTGGGAACAGAAACAGGATCATATAATTCCGATTGCTCTTATAACCGGAAAAATCATGGTACAGAAGCTTTTGAGAAGGTTATATTTATATTAAGAGAATTGACCGATTATGCAGAAAAAATCGGCGGTTTTGTTGGAATAGAGCCGGTTTATAACCATTCTGTTTATTCTCCGGGGATCATGAAAAAAGTTATAGACCTGATTGATTCAGATAACCTGAAGGTTATTTTTGATCCGGTCAATCTTTTTCACTTTTGTAATTATGAGAGCAGGAAAGAAATCATCGATGAGTCCTTTGAACTCTTCGGAGAGAAAATTGCCCTTGTTCATTTGAAAGATTTCATAGTTTCTGATGGATGGATTTTAAAAGTTCCCTTAGGACAGGGGATAATGGATTTTGGTCATCTGTTTTCTCTGTTAGATGAGTATCAACCGGGAGTGGATATTATCATTGAAGAATTGGAAGGGCAAGAGCTTCTGGAGAGCTTGAATTATTTAAAGAAATACCTGTAAGGTGGAATTGTGTCCAGTTCAGTATTATTTAAGAAAAAGCATATATACACTATCGAAGATCAGAATCACATATTTACAGTAGATTTTGATATAAGACAGAAAAAAGAGAATATGGAGTATCAGCACTCTCATCCCTACTATGAGATATTTTTTTTCATAGAAGGAGAATGTGATCATATCATCGAGGGGAAAAGATACAAACTGAAACCATACGATTTTGTGCTTCTTAAAAAATATCAGCTCCATAAATCCACGTATCTCAAAGCTGTCAATAAAAGGCTGATATTGGGTTTCAATAGAGACTTTTTATCACCGGCTTTTGATTCTCAACTGAACTGGATTCTTTCCGCTTTTGAAGAGAAAGTCCCCATATTCCGATATAACAAATCTGAAAGAGAAAATATCTTCAATAATATTAATGAATTGTATTCTTATATTTATAAAAATGATCCGGCACAGGATATTATGCTCAGCAATACATTGTTAAGACTCGTGCACAATATCAAAAAATACTCTCCTGATAATGTATACGAAGAAACTATATATGATAATAAATCAATAATGTACAAGATGCAGGAAGTAGCCTCTTATATCCACAACAATTTTCATGATGAATTGACATTGACTAACTTGTCCAATAAATTCTTTGTCAGTTCTCCCTATCTTTCCCATAAGTTTAAAGAGTACAGCAATTTCAGCCTGACAGATTATATTCAACTGACAAGGATCAGAAGAGCTCAGGAATTATTGATAGAAACCAACCATAAAATAATCAATATATGTGATCTCTGCGGTTTTGGAAGTATCTCTCAATTTAACAGGATTTTTGTCAAGAATTGCGGATTATCCCCCAGTCAATACCGGATAAACAGTAAAATTACCAAGTCAAATATGCATGAATTTTAAAGAAAATCAAAAGAGAGGCTTATGAATAACATTCCCTATACGGTGTACTACTGTGATAAAGAGAATTCTCTCCCGGGACAGAAGAACAGCCCTGAACCCAGAGATCATTTTCTGATTCATTTCATAGAGAAGGGAGCGGGGATACTGCGATGCGGTGGAAGAACTTATCCGATAAGTCAGGGGCAGTGTTTCATCGTCTTTCCGAATACCCCTACTCAGTATCATTCTGATAGGGCAAATCCCTGGAGCAGCTCCCGGATCGGCTTTGACGGACCTGGATTATCGGGGATTTTTACCTCCTGGGGATTGACTCCTGAATCGCCAGTTCTCTCTTTTGACGATACATGCCGGGCTTTCTATTATTTGGACGAAGTTATTGAGAATCGGAATGAAAGTCCCGGGGCCCAATGGCGGGTTATAGGGAATCTATTGAAGATTATTGGTGAAATCGAAAGGTTTGCTTTAACCGGTCAGTCCCGGGAAATCGATGAACATGTAGGGAAAGCTCTTCTTTACATGGATCAAAATTACACCAGGCCAATCACTGTTGCCGATATTGTAAGCCATGTCTGTCTCGAGCGGACTTATTTTTCCCACCTCTTCAAAGAGAAAACGGGAGAAAGTCCCCGGGATTACCTCCACCGTTATCGAATGGATAAAGCCATGGAACTACTGCTGGCCACATCATACAACATCGAAATTGTGGCACAGTCTGTCGGCTATCGCGACTCCCTTCACTTCAGCCGGAATTTTAAGGGTTATTCCGGGTATACTCCCACAGCTTTCCGTCGTAAAGGATCGCGAGATTCAACGGGATTTTAGACACAAATATCCATAAATTACCAACAAACATCTCTACTGCTCAGCCTATCAGGGGCTTATGATAAAGCCATTAATTACTTTTGAGTATAAGGAGTTTTAATTTGAAACATTCCCTTGAAAATTTTGATATATACCCCCTGGTTTTTCCCGCAGATGGAGAAGCGGTCATCAATGTAAAACCTCTCTATAAACATGTCTTTTTTAGACCTGAAAGCACAGTTCGGGTAGCTTATTCACCCATATTGTATCCCGGAGATAAACAGAAGTTATCCGGCCATGCACAGCCTGAAGCTGCAGATTTTGAAGTTCTTGATAATACTATGGTGATAAAACAATTTCTGCCGGAAGAACAGGAGCATTCCTTTATTGTTTATGTCACAGACGATAAGGGAATAGAGGTAGAATGGCTTAAATTTTATATTTACTCTCTGAAAGAAGACTTGATCTCCCTGCGACCTTATAAAGGGGACTTTCATATGCACAGCACCTTTTCCGATGGTAAGCAATGTCCCGAATATGTGACGGCATCATGCCGAAAAATCGGACTGGATTTCATGGTGCTTACGGACCATCATGAATATACACCATCTCTGAAGGCAATTGAATTTGCTGAAACTGTTCCCACTTCCATGAAAACATTTCCCGGAGAAGAGGTTCATCTACCCGATAATCCCGTACATATAGTCAATTTCGGAGGATCTTTCAGTGTGAATGATCTGGCCGATAAAGATGAAACAGCCTATCGCAGAGAAGTAGAAGCCATGGCATCGGGTTTCCCATCTGAAATGCCCGAAAATATCCGTTTTCAGATAGCGGCCTCTGAATGGGCTTATGACAGGATCCGCAGCGGGGGAGGGCTGGCCATGTACTGCCATCCCTACTGGCGTTGGAACAATCAGTACAATTATATTTGGGAGAGTTCTGTTCAATGGATGTTCAATAGAAGTAAATTTGATATTCTCGAACTCCTTGGAGGTTACCACCGTTATGAATCATTCAGTAATAATGAGCAAACCGCTTATTATACCCAGGAAATGATAAGAACCGGAGGCAATGTGGACTGGGCCGTTGCGGGAGTCAGTGATTCCCATGATTGTGATGGAGACTTGTTCCGATGGTTTTACTCCATATTATTTGCGGACAACTGTGAGTTTGATTCTTTGAAAGGAGCTTTTCAGGCTCAGCGTTCAGTCGCCGTTAAATCTATTAAAAGTGAATGCCCCGAAATATACGGTGATTTGCGTTATGTCCGTTATGCCGGTTTCCTGATGAAAAATTTCTATCCCCGTCATGACAGACTCTGTCGCTTCGAAGGAGAATTGATGCTTCGTCTCTTAGCTGGAGAAAGGGGAGCAGGTGAAATATTAAAAACTACATCGGAACCAATTGATGCTCTATTCAGTAAATACTGGCAGAGTGAAAAGTAGATGTCAATTACTGCAATAGTTCTGATCCTGATTTCAGCGGGCCTTCATGCCGGCTGGAATCTCATCTCCAAGTCGGGGAAACCATCGCCTGTGTTCTTTTTTATAGTGACTCTATCCACCATCACTCTGCTGTCTCCTTTTTTATTGATGAACCTGGGAGGAGTAAAGACAATTCCACCACGATTCTGGTTTTTAATAATCTCGACAGGATTCTTTCAAACCCTGTACTATACCGGCCTGGCTCAGGCTTATCGTCATGGGGATATATCGCTGGTTTATCCCCTGATCAGGGCTATACCTGTGCTGGTTGTCCCTCTGGTTACATCAGTATTTAGTCTCGGTACTCCTCTAAGCTATAAAGCGGTATCGGGATTAATCCTTATTGGAGCCGGTTGTGTATTAATGCCTGTAAAAAGTTTTCGAACCTGGCACATAAGAGATTATAGGGGACCGGCTTTATTCTGGGTTTTACCGGGGGCATTGGGAACGACGGGCTATACCATTATTGACAGTGAAGCCATAAAACTGCTCGATGTGAATGCTTTCACTATGCCTGTGAGCCTGATTTACAGTGAATTGATTAATCTGGCGATTTTCCCCTGGTTGTTTCTGGTCGTGACATTTCTATTCGGCTGGAAAGGATTAAAAGATTATCGGGGAAGAAAAATTCTGGCTCCATTGCTTGCAGGATTGGCCCTTTGTTTATCCTACATGCTTGTTTTAACCTCGATGAAGTTTGTTACCAATGTCAGTTATGTCGCCGGTTTCCGCCAGTTGAGTATACCTCTCGGTGTGATTCTCGGTATTGTCGTGCTTAAGGAGAAAATATATCTGCCTCGAACACTCGGCTGTCTGATAATTGGGGCAGGTCTTTTAATTACTGCAGTCTTTTAATTAAAATGGAGTCTGAATCGTGCCAGGCCGTCATCTTCATACCACATGGGGAAATTCGTTCCCCACAGATTATTGTAGATATTGAAATGAACACCTTCTTTCAGATCGGGCTGCGACTGATCAAATTCAAGAATCCTGGGACGTCCGGGACTGACTAGAGGAGTATCGAGTGGTTCAATTCTCAGAGATTCTTTTCCATCGGTATAGGTAATTCCCTTATTCGTACAGTGGAGAGCGCGGTTTCCTCCATCGATTACCTCAAAAGGAGAGATCTCTTCCCCCATCTTTTCTATAGACCATTTACCTGATTGTACGATGTCGGGAACAAAGGAGAACCACAGTGCTTCAGGGATTCTGCTGGCGTTTTTCGAAGACCATCTCAGCTCAATGTCCATCTCATTTGAATCACTGAAACTGTAGAGAATCTGGACATATTCAGGAGCTCCATAGAGATCTGTGCATTCTTTCGGCATTGTCATCAGAGCGGCGATTTCGCAAATTCCGGTTCCCCCTTCTTTCCGGTTTCTGATGAAAAATCCAGCTTTTTCGGGCTCATAAAACCGGTGTTGTAATGCTTTTACCTTGCTCAGGCCCGGCTTTGTGAAATCGGGTATAGCCCATCCTTCTGTCCATTCTTTGTTGATGTTATATTTGTTGTGAAAATCCCTGTAACTGTCCGATGAAAATGTTTCATATCCAATAAGGCTCAGGCTTTCTCCTTCTGTACACCAGGATCTCCCTGTTTTATTGTCTATCAGGGAGACAAGTGCTCCTGTTCTTTCAGAGAGGGAGATCTTAAATCCTCCGCATTTAAAATCGGGTTTTGGATCAAATTGTGCAAAACCTTCTTTTATCAGCTTATTCTCTGTTAGAGGCTCCGGTTTAATTTCTTCCAAAGCCTTTTGAGCTTCTTTTTTAAAAATATCGGTCTGAAGATATTGCAGGCTATCAGTAATATACTGGCGCTGCTCTTTCCAGGATGTTTCAAACTTTTTGTATGTAGGGAGAGATTTCTCATCTCTTTCAGAGCTATGATCATTTTCGTTCAGTTTGAAGGCGCAGAATTTTTCATTGCCTTCACTTATCACTTCCGAAGGAACTTCATTTCTGTTTCGAGCCCGGAGAAAATCTTCCCTGTTGTAGTTGGAATAGTCTTTCAGGTGAGTTTTTTCATCCATTCCCCATGTATGCTCCGGAATCAAGAGTAATTTCTTCGTGAACTGTTCAAACCCCGGTTCCTGAGTATACCGTCCTGATTCTTTCCATTCTCTTCTGAGTCTGCAAAGCTGCCTGAACTGTGCCACTTTAAATGGATCTGAACCAACACCGTGGATCCACGTATCTCCCATCTCTCCTGTAATTATTGGTAGGGAATTTGAAATTGACCGGAGCTCGATAGCAAAATTATCGAGAGTTGATCCTGTGATTCTGGCATCTTTATATGTCTGACGGAGTTCCTTAAATCCCGCTTCCAGTTGATTCTCTGTCGGTGGACCGCAATTATCCCCGGAGTGTGCGAATATCATGCTATCATCGAGTCCTTCAATTTCCAGAGGCATTCCATAACCTGATACATAATTCACCATGATCTGGCTGCCGCAGGGAGCTTTCCAGTTGAAAATTGGAGGCAGTTTGATTGTTTTCGATGCCGGATTTACTCCAATATGAAGAAACTCAACTCCTTCATCGGCAAGTATAGGGATAATCCCACGGCAGTGTCCGGGGACATCAGTCATTTTTGCTGCTATTGTTGTTTTTCCGAATCGTTTATCCAGTCTCCTGGATATAGATATTCCCGCTTTGAAGAGACTTTGATCCATGAGTTCTGAGTGTGTTGTGAAAGGGAGAGCATGCCAGGCAATATCGCCGGCTTCAATGGCCTGTTCCATTTTATTTCTCATAGTGCTGTTCCCTCTTTCAAGGAATTCCTCAATAAGCCATGACCCGGTTGTCCAGATAAAACGGTTTTTACCATCATTCTTTTCTCTTGTCTTTTGAGAAAGCTTCAGAGCTGAGGGAATATAATTTTCAAAATAATTGTCTATGACTGCTGCGGCAGTATTTGTAAAACCTATATCAAGGTGTGTTTTAAATATTACATGGATTGTTTTTTTCATATCATTAGCCGGTAGATCCTTTATTCTTTTTTCCTCATATCTTATGGGGTAGAGAATAAATATTCAATTTTATATATAATATGTGATTTTTTCTATTAATTTCATTTTTAGTCAAGAGATATTTAAATTATGGAGTGTCTTTTGTTTTTAAATGTAAAATTTACTCCTCCAGGTCATATGTTCCTGGAGGATGTATATCTTTATAGGTTAAAGGCATTCGCTATAGTATTAGTTTAAATGTTCTTATTTCATATGGTTTAATATCAAATACAAGTTTTCCGTTCTTAACTTCAGCTTTTTCAAGTTCATTTTCAATAAGATCACATTCGAATGCTTCCTTGATATCTCTGTCTAAAGAAATTGCAACGGGACCTCTTGAATTCTGGTCTTCATAAACACGAATTAGTAATCCATCATCTTTTTCAGTCACTTTTAATGCCGAAAACATTACATGATCACTCTCAATGTCTATATATGATTTTTCTGCTTCAGATCCATTTGAAACTGGAAAAGCAGCAAGTTGATTATTTAATTCCCAGGCTCTTTTGGATGTTTCTCCCGATCGCCAGTCTCCTTTATGCGGATAAAAACTGTAAGTAAAAGAATGGTGTCCCAAATCAGCTTCAGGATCGGGATATTGAGAACCTTTCAATAAGGTCAAACGCATCTGATTGCCGGAAATATCATAACCGTATTTACAATCATTCAGGATACTGGCACCATAATCTCCCTCCGAAAGATCAGCCCACATATGTGCTGATACTTCAAACTTTGCCGCATCCCATGAAGTGTTTCCATGGGTCGGTCTTTCAATATAACCGTATGAAATATCATAAGAAGCTCTCATTGAGTTAACATCCACAGGAAATCCGACCTTTAAGAGGCGATCTCTTTCAGCCCAGTCAATATCAGTAATGAAATCAACTTTGGGTGAGTTTCTATAAATAACAATTTTCTGTTCAATTTTTGATTTATAAAAATTGCGATTTTGGGAAAGAACAAGGCGTACCGGACCGTTTTCAATGATTTTCGTTTCTTCTACAGCAGGAATGGGAAACTCATTATCTACATAGGTTGGAACAATGTCCCAGGCAGCGTACTTACCGGGTACATCTTCAAACATTTGAAATTTATTTCCCCGGTCATCGGGAGCGATAAGTTCCTTCTCGTTACTTTTGTCAAAAATGGATGAAATGGAGCCGTCTTCGGCAAAATCTATTTTGAAAAACTTATTTTCCATTCTCTTTTCAGAAGCGCTGAATGGAGATTCAAACATCGATTTGCCATCAGCAAGTTTGTAAACTTTGTATCCGTATGATGGAATATTCTCAACAGCGGCAATTATGGTAATTGTGTCACCTTTTTTATTGATTACCTGAGAAGGGACTTCATTTCCCCTCATGTCAATTATTATCGGATTCTTGATACCTGACGCATCGGCCGTGAATTCCACACAATCATTTCGTTCCCATACGAGAGTATTGAAGACAGCAAAAGTATTATTCCCTTCTTTCGTGGAGACAAGATTATTAATTGCACCATTGTAAACAGATTCTCCCAATTCGAAAATTGTATCATAATCATTAATTGAATCAAGGAAAGCTTTCCTGACATGGGAACCTGGAAGTATATCGTGAAACTGATTTTTAAGTATCAATTTCCAGCCTTCGAGCAGCTTTTCAGATGGATATGCTGAACCGTTCAGACTGGCAATAGCTGATAATGCTTCAGCATTTTTATATAAGATTTCAGAGCGCCTGTTGTTCTTTTTAAGTCGTGCCTGGGTTGTATATGTCCCCCTGTGTGTTTCGAGGTAGATTTCATCTTTCCAGACGGGAATCTTTGTAACTTTTGCTTCGAGGTTTTTAAAAGCGTCTTCACCGTGAATCAATTCTGATTTCGGTATACCGGGACATTTTTTATACCTTCTGGAAGTTAAAACATCCTTTCTGTTAGGTCCGCCTCTTCCGTCTCCGTAACCATAATTGTAAATTGCCTCTTCACAGACAGTTTTCTGCTTATATTCATTCCAGTTCATAAGCATAACATCGGGATTTACATTTGATCCGAAATGAGTTGATGGCAGATGGGTGAGTATTCTTGATCCATCCGGTCCCTCCCACCAGAAAGTATTGTGTGGAAACTCATTGGTATCATTCCAGATGACAGGTTTATTCGTAATAAAATATTTGAATCCGGCTTTTTTCAGTATTTGGGGAATAAACCATGCATTTCCAAATACGTCGGGAAGCCAGCAGACAGATGAACTCCTGCCATATTCGTCTTTTGTTATTCCAAGACCTACCTGCAGCTGTCTGATAAGAGATTCTCCTGAAATCAGATTACAATCAGGTTCTACATACATTCCGCCTATGACTTCCCATCGCCCTTCTGTAATGCGGTTTTTCATTCTGTCGTAAATTTCCGGATAAAGAGACTTTAGATCTTCATATAATTTTAACTGGCTTTGGCTGAATATGTAATCGGGAAATTCCTTCATCATATTCAGTACTGTTGAATGAGTACGGCCTATTTTTCTTAAAAACTCATCATAATCCCATTGATACACAAGATCCAGATGGCTGTGTCCGATCATATTGAGGTGGCCTTCAATTTTAAATCTGTCTGAATTGTAAACGTTTGAAAAGAGATATTTCTGAGCTTCCAGAAGACCGGTTTTGAATATTTTCAGATCAGTTTCATATAAATCAACGAACTTGATTGCTTTTCTTAACTCAAGCAGAAGAAAAGAAGCTACTTCAGGACCGGTTTGAGATGTTTCCATCACATCGTAAAGGCACTGAAAATCATAAAACACATCTTCTATTTCTCTGTCTAGTACACAAAATTCTGAAATTGGGAAACGGTGCACAACGGCATTGACTTCCATTTCGTTACAATATACTTCTATTTCGAGTTTATATTTTTCATCTTTTACTGCTTTATCAGTGAGAAACACTACATCATGTTTAATGTCCAGTCCGCCGGTATAGATGCCATTTACTTTTAAAACACCTTCTCCGCCGGGATTTAAATTCAATACACAATATTTTTCATTAAAACTTGAGGGAACAGATATTTCTGTCTGAAAAAATGCAGTTCTTTTATCTCCTCCCCAATTATCTCCAGGTGTATAATCTTTCCATTCTGTATCGATCCAGTCATATTTTCCCGGACCTCGATAGAAAGATTCTTTTTTCTGCCATTTTTCTATTTGATTAACTTGAGTGAAGCGTCGATCCATTATTTTGCCTATCTGGACTCCCAGCCATTGCTGGGGTGTATGTGCGCTTCTCATTTTGTCTTTTATTCTAGTGTTTTCGTTCATCGGCGAACCTCTTTTTTTATATAGTACTGTGCAGTGAATCTAAGATTATTTTGTAAATCCATTTTATGGGCAGGGGAAAAATCAGTCAATTTTTAATATCTGAGAATAAAATTATATGTAAATCCTTTTGAGGTAAGAGAATAAGTGAATAATATTGGAAATTGGTTATTAAATTCATTCCTAAATAGATAAACTATATACTATATTTGTACTTAAATTGTATCTTCAAACAGAAGATTATGGTACTTTATTTGTATGTTTGGTTTTTTTAATAAAAAGACGGGGTGTAACATTGGGGAAACTGAAAAAATATGAAGAGATAAAACAGTACATAATGAATGGGATCCATTCAGGTGTGCTTGCTCCCGGAGACAAAGTCCCTACAGAAGTTGAACTGATGGAGATGTTTACGGTCAGCAGGAATCCTGTGAGGAAAGCTCTTTCCTGCCTTTCAGAAGAGGGATATCTCAATAAGATTCATGGAAGCGGGAGTTTTGTCCGGGAAAAAGCTCTCTCCGAAGAGATCAATATTTATGTCATTATGTTCTATAACAGATACCTGGAATCTCAAATCATTTATGGAATGAGAAAGGCTGTCGATAATTGTTTTTACAAGAACATCAACCTCATACTGAAACGTCCCGGCCGGAGTACATCCGAATACATTGAAGTTCTTGAAAGCATTCAAAAGAGGGACAAATGCGGTGTCCTCTGTATCCCCCTGATTGACAGAACGCTTTCATTCAATAAATTACTCGAATCATCCCTGCGGAAACTGGAAAAATCGGCTATTCCCCTGGTTCAGGTTGATCAGTTCGTACCAGGGCTTAGGGGTTCATGTATCATGTCAGATCACAGCAGGGGCGCCGCTGATATGCTCAGACTGATACTTGAACAGGGACACAGATCTGTTGCCGTCTTTCATGAAACCTTAATCAATCCCTCTCTTCAATTGAGGATTGAAGGGATCGAGCTGGTTCTCGGAGATTGTCCGAATATGGATATAAATCTTATCTACTATTCTGTCGATCCAGATGATGTTGAGAAAGAAGGCGAACAATTACTGAAGAAGTTGAAAGAGGAAAAGGTTTCGGCAATATTCTGTATGACCAGTGAACTGGCCTTTCACATCCACCGCCTTTTCTCTGAATCGGGACTGGAAATCCCCGGTGATATTTCCCTTTGTTCATTTGATGATCACAGTTTCCTGGTGGAAGGTGTGGAAAATAATATAACCGCTGTTATTCAGCCCTTTGAAAATATCGGATACTATTCCGTGAATATTCTTCTCGATCAGATTCTGGGTAGAACATCGGGACAGGTGAAGATGCTGCTCGAACCGGAGATTGTCCAACGCAGGAGTCTGAAGACGTTATCTCCTTAACCTAAAAAAAATTAAAAAAAGGCATTTTAAATCTTAAATCAGTAGATATGAAATAATTATGCAATTATTAAGCAAAGATAAGGATTAAATCTAATAGGCACTAATAAGAAATGAAAGATATATCTGGGAATTTAATAAAACAATCACGAATAAAGCGTTCAATCACTCTCCTGATTATCACTGGTGGAGCCGGATCCGTATGGTTTACATTCTGCGGTGTCGGGCAGATCCTGAATGTTTTTATTCAGAACCATCTGGGAGCTTCCGACCAGCTCCTGGGGATCCTGAATGGCTTTTTGAGTTTTGTGGGTGTATTCAATATGGGGGCGATATTTTTATATTACTATGCTAAAAGAATCAAACCGGTATTTGTATTTGTAACATTTCTCTCAAAAAGTTCTGCTTTTTTTTTATCAGCGGCAGCATTCTTCGTTCATTTCGGAGGGAATAAAGCTACGGCTTTAATCGTTGTCATCCTTTCAACTGTACTTCTTTCATCTGTAGCAAATAATCTGACCGGGCCTCTCTGGTGGACATGGATCAGCCATTTGATTCCGGAAAAGAAGAGAGCTTCTCTCTTGGGAATTCGCACTTCAATATCTCAGTTCTCAAGTATTCTTCTATTTTTTGCCGCGACATTTTGTCTTGATTTTTTTCAGGTGAGTCTGTTCTTTGTATATGGCCTTTTTTATCTGATAGCCGGAATCAGCGGTCTGACGGATATCATACTTCATTGTTTTATACCTGAGCCTTATCATCCAAGAGAAGGAAAGCTGACCTTTTCAAGTTTTATTGCCCCTCTTAAAGATAAGACATTCATGAAATTCGCTATGATAATCGGTTTTACAAATACATCAATTAATATCAGTATTCCATTTCAAGCGCCGTATATTACAAATCCCGATACTATTGGTGCCCCGAATATCTGGCTGGGTATTATGTTTATCATCTCTCAAGTCACCTGGATTGTAATGGCTCCCTTCTGGGGGACTATGATCGATCGCCTCGGGAAGAAACCGGTTATTCTTTTCGGATTACTGGCGCCTCTCGCTTTTTCAGGTTATATATTTCTGAACTCTGAAAATTACTATTTTGTTTTACCTCTGATCGCCTTCTCCTATGGTTTTCTGTCTCCGGCATTTTCAAATGGCATTACCCAGCTTATGTTATCATTTACTCCCGATGTAAACAGGGTTTCCTATATCGGCTGGTTTCACTCCATGATGGGTATCATCGGTGCTCTCGGTCCCGTACTCGGTGGTTATATTATGGGATTCACTTTGGGCAGTATCTCTGTAACTACAGCAATTTCCCTTGTTCTGGTGGCTGTTTCTTTTTTCTTCTGTACCCGTATAAAATCTGATGATAATTCGGCTTTTTCCCAGGTGGCCGCTCTTATGGTCACTCCCTCGACAATTCGGACCTATTATCAGATTCCGATTCTCGCCAGTACAACCAAACCCGACAAAGTGGAAAAAGCCCTGAAGTCGGTAAACAGAAAAACGGGTACTCTGGTCATTGAAGAAATATTGACCCGTCTGGAAGATCCCGACGAAGGAGTGCGGAAAGAAGCGACTCATGCACTAGGCAGAATCTCTTCCCCCGAAGCACGGGAAAAGCTCATAACTCTTCTCGGTTCTACCCATTCTCTTCTTCAGCCGGAAGCGGCTCATGCGCTTGGGGAGATGAAAGATCCCGAGGCCAGTAAAAGTCTGATAGAAGCGCTTTACAGCGAAGCAGAGATTGTTCGAAAGGAAGCAGCTCTGGCTTTGGGGAAATTCCGAAGCGGTGAAGCGATGGATGCTCTTCTGAAACTGATTAAGGAAGATCGCAGTGAATCGGTGAAAGTCACAGGTGCTCAGAGTATTGCCTTTCAGGGGAATTTGAACGCTATAGATGAGATTCTGCACTTATGGGAACATACAGAAAATGATGTACTGAAAAAACAACTTATAATCTCTATGGGAAATCTTATAGGGAAACCCGGGGAGATATATAAACTCATAACCGGATCTGAAGAGAAGCAGAATAATGCCATAGAATTATTATTTAATGAAACAAAGATCAATTTAAAAAAACTGAAAAAAACTGAAATTGACATTATTGATTTTATTCTGAGAGACTCATTTCCGGCTCTGGAGAATGAATATGAAAGTAAGAACTACAATCATTGTTTTGATCATCTTTATGGCATTGTCATGAACCTGATCTCCCGGGAACTGGAACTCAAAGGAACTCCTCAGAATGAAGATTCCATCGCAGTTTTTTTAAGGGAAACTGATTCTTTTCTTTTTCTGGGATTCTATCTGGTTCATCACCTGGAGATTATAAGAAAAGAAAAAAACAATGAACTTCGATCTCCTGAAATTCTTTTAGTTATATATTTTCTCAAATATTTCTGCTCCAGAAAAATAAGAAATAGAAAAGTCCCTCCGCTTTGAAATTGTATATTTGAGGTTTGTTGTTGAGAAACTGAGTTTTGATTGAAATGAATAACATAATGTTGATTCTAAGGGATAAAAAAATCAATAAATGAAAGAAAGCAATCTTTATAATGGAGTAAAACTTGCATTAATTGATTTTCTATGTAATACTTCAAGCATTAATAATGTCAAATGAAGTTAAATCGCAAAGAGGTGAATTTTGAAAAGAAGAGTTGAATATATCGATCCTTTTATCGGGACTGATGAATCTTCAGTTCCAACTGTATGGGAATCGAATGGAGGTACATATCCCGGAGCGGCTCTTCCCTTCGGGATGTTTCAGGTGACACCTGAGGCTTATCGGTTTCAGGATAAGCAGATCAGGGCATTTTCTTTAATTCATCATACAAGCGGCTACCCGAAAGGTTCCAGCGGAAATCTGTTTATTATGCCTACCTCCCGGGAGTATTTAGATTTGAATACGGGTCGGGCAGTCAGACTTGATCATTCCAGAGAAGAAGCTTCGGCCGGTATGTATCGTGTGGAACTGCCGGAACCGGATATAGATGTAAAGGCTACAGTTTCTCCCCGTGGAGCTATGTTCCAAATTGACTTCAGAGGTGGAGACGGCATTTTTATTATTGATGATGCTGCCAGTTGTACCCTTGTGGGAAATTGTTGTCTGGAGATCTTTTCTCATGGTTGTTTCTGTGTGATGGAGCTCTCCAGTCCTGTTTCGGGATTGTTTCGCGAAGGGAGCCGGTGGAAAGTTGTATTGAAAACACCTCATGCGCCAGTCGTCAGTATTCGGGCCTGCGGATCCTATACTGATTTTATTAACGCGGAAAAAAATCTTCAAAAGGAAATAGACCATTGGGATTTTGATAAATTGTACAATGAAGCAAAAGATGCCTGGGATGAGGTTTTGTCTCAGATTGAACTTTCCGGTTCATCTGATGATGAAAAGGTTCTTCTCTATACGGCTTTATATCATAGTTATCTGGATCCCCATCTGAAAAGCGATGTCGGTGAAGCTGACTGCTTTTCCGGTGTTTCTCCATGGGATACTTTTCGGACAAAACTTCCTCTGCTGGTCCTTTTGCAAAATGAAAATATTTCCAGTTTCGTTAACTCGGAGCTTGGTGCCTATGACAGGCAGGGATTCCTCCCTCCCGGACCTATGACCGGAAATCATATGGTACCCATAATAGCAGATTGTTATTTCAAAAATTATCAGGGGATTGATTATCACAGGGCTTACAAAGCCATCAGGGCGACTTTGACAGAGCTCCCGTACGGACGTTCAGAAACAGCGATATATGACAGGCTGGGATATGTTCCATCGGAAATCAATTATTCTGTAACAAAAACTCTCGAGTTTGCCTACAATGACTGGGCTGCAGGTCGTATGGCACAGGAGTTGGGGTATGAGGATGATGCCATTTTTTTTATCAACCGCTCCTTCTCTTATAGAAAACTTTTTAATCCCGATACTTTTTTTATGTCCGCACTTTCCGAAGATGGTATTTGGGAAAAAGAGGGATTTCAGGAGGGAGATGCCTGGACCTATTCCTGGTTTGTTCCCCATAATATTCAGGATCTGATCAATCTGATGGGAGGTGATGAAAATTACCTGAATCAACTGGATTTATGCTTCAGTGAAAACCATTACTGTCATGACAATGAACCACCTCTGCATTATACTTTTTTATTCCATTTTGCCGGAAGGCCTGATTTAAGCCGTCATTGGACTACTTTTATCCGTAAACGGGATTACAGTTCCCGTCCCGGCGGTCTCCCCGGGAATGATGATCTGGGAGCACTTTCGGCCTGGTATGTTTTTGCCACTTTGGGGCTTTTTCCCTTTTGTCCCGGCGCACCCGATTATCTGTTATCCGGACCGGCAGTAAAAAAGGCTGTTGTGAAAGTCCCGGGTGGGGGTCTGGTTATTCTCGGGCATGGACCTCTGGAGAACAGCTATATACAGAAGGTGTTCTGGGATGGAGACGAGTGGCATAAGCCTTTTATTTCTCATTCACAGCTGATGAAAGGGGGAACTCTGGAATTTTATCTGGGAGACACCCCTTCAGATTGGGGCCGTTTTGTCCGCCCCTACTCTATAACAGGAGAACCGGCAGAGATAGAACTGAAGGAGGTGAAATGCTCATCGGAGACAATTCTCTCAGGAGATCCGGTTGAGCTGAATCTGTTTCTTGAAAATAAAAGGGATCTTCCCGGGACTCTTATAGTGCCTTTATCAATAGACAGAGCCTTTAAGAAAAATCTTCATCTATTCAGTACCGGTTCCGGTACCAGAATAGAGACTGTTGTGGAAACCCTGTTCGGGCAGGGGAGTCATGTTCTGCAGATAGGAGACTTAGCTCCTGCTGTTATTGATATTCTCCCTTCCCCCGGCAGATTGAAATATCTGAAGTGTCGATTCCCTTCTCCGCCTATTATAGATGTACGGGAGGAATGCTTCCTATCGCTGAACCTGCAAAATCAGGGTGGGAAAAAAGAGACCTTTTCTCTTCCCGTTTTTTGTGATGACGAAATAATGTACAAAGAGAGCATTACTCTTGATCCGGGAGAACTGATTGATCTTGATGTAAAATTAATCTGTAAAACAGGTATTCATACTTACAGGATAGGAGATTCAGAGGATGTTATTCTAAGAGGATATCCTCGTGGGAAGTCTGTTCCCGAAGATCCCGATCCTGTCTCGATCTTTCTTTATGGCAGAGAGTCGGGAACCATTACTGATATTATGGGCCGGGCTGATGTTCAAGTTCATGGTCTGCTGGAAAATGCTCCAGTTGAAATCGGACCCTTTCAGGGATTCCGCACAAATGGTACTGAAGGTAATTATGTAGAGATCCTGTCTCAGCCTCTATTGGATTCAATGAAAGGCGCCTCTGAAATGACATTTTCCCTATGGATTTATCCCGATGATGAAGAGAACTTCGCAGATATCATCACTCAGGGAAACGATCATACTGTCGTGCAGGTGCGTGCCGCAAATCAGGCTGTAAACTTTTATCATCAGACATGGCAGGCCGGAGAGGCCTATGGGAAGGTGCCGGCGGGCTGGAACCGCAACTGGCACCATGTTACTTGTGTTGCCGATGAAAAATCCCGCAAACTTTATATAGATGGAGAATTAACAGCACATAAGGATAGAGAACCTTTCGACTTTTCGACAGCAATGGAAACTCCCTGGTTTATCGGTTACAACCAGGATTGCCCCGAACGTCATTTTAAAGGATATATCGGTGAAGTGAGATTTTACGATATGGCTTTAAGTCCCGAACAGATATCCAGTGGATTATTAAATTTTATTGAACACAATTCAGGAGAAGTAGATTGACCCCCATTGCCCTTATTTTATTGATTTCATCTACTTTCCTTCATGCTGCCTGGAATCTCATTGCAAAAGGAAATGGAAAAAACAATTTTGAGACTTTTAAGATAGCCATTATAGCGGGAAGTTTTCTCCTTCTTCCTGTAATGCTTGTTAATGTTAAAATATTTTCATATCTCGATTTAAAATCTATCGTCATAATTTTGATCGCTGGTTTTTTTCAATTCCTCTACTATTATTCATTGAACCGCAGTTATTCAAAAGGTGACCTTTCATTGGTCTATCCTGTTGTGAGGGCTGTTCCAGTTATTCTGGTGGCCTTTATCAGGGTTTTTGCATTCGGAGCAGAATTAAACGCCTTAGTAATAGCGGGAATTATTCTTATTATGGCAGGTTGCTTAGTAATCCCATTTTCCCGTTTAAACAGGGAGAATCTGGGGCGTTTTGCCCATACCTTTCACATCTTTGTAATCATTACGATTATCGGAACTACTGGTTATACGCTAGTCGATGATCTGGGATTGCGTCATTTTACTCAGATAATGCCTGAGACTCCTGCTTATCTGCGATCTATCTGTTATTTATTTTTAGAAAATTTATCCAGTCTTATCTGGATGTTTCTGTTTACATCAAACAATGGTAATGCCTCGCTTTACCGGGAAAAGAAGTCACTGGTTAATGGAATGAAAATGGGATTTGGAATAACCATCACCTATTTACTGGTTTTGATTTCCATGAATTATGTAAGCGATGTCAGTTATGTTGCCGCTATGCGACAGCTCAGTATTCCCATCGGTGTTATAGTCGGTTTTGTTGTTTTAAAGGAACCCCGTTATTTTCCGCGGATTTTGGGAATGATTTTGATCTTTGGCGGTCTTTTGGCCGTTTCACTATAGGAGAGGAGGCAAATATTATGCGTTTAGGATTATACCCTCTGGTAATTTCAGAAGGGAGCAAACAGCAATTTCATATCGAATCGGACTGGGAGTCCATCATAACCAAGAGACGGGATATTAAGACTGTAACTGTGAGAAGTTCTCTGGATTTCTTAGAGGGATCTGATGTGGAATTTACCCTGACCGGGAAGGGCTTGGCTTTTGAATACACTCCGACATGTACCGGTGAGCATACTGTTTACCTCTATCGGGAAAAGGATCAGAGAATCTGGCCGGAAAATCCCTACATGGAATTCCGCTTTTATGTTACACCAGAAAAGTTTAAGGGGAAATTTCCGTTCAAGGGAGATCTCCATCTTCACTCTATTTATTCGGATGGTCGGGAAGCCCCTTTGCTGGTTGCGGCAGAATGCCGTGAGAAGGGAATGGATTTTGCCGCTCTGACAGATCATCACGATTATGAAGCATCCCTTCTGGCTATCAAAGCGGCTGAAGAGGTCGACATGGATATTCTTCTCTTAAAAGGGGAGGAGATTTCGCCGCATTACGGCCTGGGGCATATTGTCTCAATTGGCGCTGATAGGTTTTTGACCAGTGAATTAGTAAGCGATGATGTTGACTATGATTATGGTGACGGCATGGATGGATGGCTGAAGGGGATGGAAGCCAAGACGGCAAAAATGTGGGAAAAGTATCATGGCCTTTTCGGAGAAATCCCGGAGGGAGTGCATGAGCGAATGTACACGTATTTTTGCGGAATAATAAGCGAAATCAGAAAAGCAGGCGGTTTTGCTATTTTTGCTCACCCTTACTGGCCCAGCACAGGAGCAATGGATATTTTTCGTAAAACAGCTGATTTTCTGTTGGAAAAAGGCCATTTCGATGCTCTTGAGCTTATGGGAGATACAGGATATCAGAAAGGATTTACTTTTCTGAATCGGTTTATAAAAGAGTCTGACCATCCCTATGTCTCTTCATCCGATGCCCATTCTCAAGACAATGTAGCGGAGCGTTATTCAATTATTTTTACGAAAAGTCTTACAGAGGAGACTATTAAAGAGGCAGTTCTGAAGAAACAGTGTATTGCCGCAACTAAAGAAAAAGGAGATCTGGTTCTTTTTGCCGATGATCCGGAACTTCAGGAATTTGGATATTTTCTTGAAAATAACTTCTTTCCCAAAGCGGAATTGCTGAAAAAAGGTCAGGGGATAGCATACAAGACCTTCCTGGCCGGTTATACCGGAGATGATAGCGCATTCAAAAAACATCTGAATGAATATTATGAGAAGTGCTTCAACTGGTAGATTCGCATTTATCAACTATCATATTTTTCTACTGCCGGGCAACACTTATACATTATTCTTCCCATTGCCCGGCATTCATTCAATAAAAAAATTAAGTTTTCTTTTGATTAATTTGTTTGATTGTTTTTATTTAATTTTTTGTCAGTAAATGTCATTATATTCTAAATATAAAGGTTTTAATATCAAATAATTGCATATTTAAGCAATTATTTAAGTACAAGTCTAATCAAATATACAGAGTATTGAATTGAGTTCTTTCAAATTTATCATGTCTGTCACAGCTTTAGTTGACTAAAGGGGCTGAAGTTTATTATTTTCTCATAAATTGCATAATTATCTTACCTTTTTGGAATAATAATAAAACTTTCATTTTATTATTACTAAGTTGTATTTTATTTCCTTTATATTAAAGATATTTCATATTTACGTGAAAATGATCATTATACTTTCACATTAAGAAAGAAAAATGTCATAAAAAAGTAAAAAAGCTTGCGTTGGAATAATTAGTGTGTAATAATTTTGAACATGATATCAGGTTACAACTGTGAAAACGAAATAGCAGCAATTGAAGTGATTGCATTGCAGTTTCGATTTTTCATTTATTTTTAAATCCAATTGTTTTGTAAACATGGTTTATATAAAAAGGATTAATTCTTTAGGAGGAATTAGAATGAAAAAGTTGAGTTTATTCTTAATCGGATGTTTTTTGGTGAATTCTTTTCTCTTTGCCGGCGGTCAGACTGAAAGTACAGCCGAAGTGAAGAGTGATGGTGAAGCTCCCATGCTGGCAGCGATGGTTGAGGCAGGAGAGCTGCCCTCCGTAACAGACAGGATGCCTGTAAAAGAAGACATTATGGTCATTCAGGAATTAGAGAATATCGGAACTTATGGCGGTGAGTACCGCATGGGGTGGGTAGGTATCAGTGATAAATGGGACCTTGCAGACTGGACAGAAGAACCTCTGTTTATGTTCGATAAGTATGGCCAGGAGCTGGGACCTAATGTAGCAAAAGCTTATGATGTCAATGAAGACAGCACTGAGTTTTTAATCTATCTTCGAGAGGGAATGAAATGGTCTGACGGAGTACCGTTTACAGCAGATGATATTATTTTCTACTGGGAGCATATGCTTCTGCCCGGTACTTTCGGAAAAGATCTTTATGGATGTTACTACTCTGTTGATCCTGTTTCAGGTGATAAAGCCAGAGCTGATGTGACAAAAGTAGATGATTATACTGTAAAAGTCACTCATGAATACCCCAATCCTCTTTTCCTTCAGAGGCTTCATGTGGATAACAAATGGTTTTTTGCACCGGCACATTATTATAAAACAATTCTTCCGGAGTTTATCGGAGAAGAGGCTGCTATGGCAAAAGCTCAGGAGAAAGGGTACGATAATCTGAAAGATTTTGGGAAATGGACCGGTTATTATTACTGGGTATGGCCTGAAAGACCTACTCTCAGACCCTGGGTGGCTTCAAATGATCCCCGTGATGAAAAATTTGTCATGACCAGAAACCCTTATTACTGGAAAACCGATTCAGCCGGAAATCAGCTTCCCTACATGGATACTGTCGGTATGTACAGGATTGAGCCGGATCTTCGTCCCCTTTCCATGTTTGCCGGTGAGATCGATTATACCTTTATAAATTCCGATAAATTTACTTTTTTCAAGTCCAACGAAAAAGATGGAGTGTTCAATGTTCTCAGTTATCGCGGAACTAAGGGGAGTACTCACACTATTGAATTAAATCAGACTATCGAAGACGAAAATCTTCGCCCTGTTTTTCAGGATGTCCGTTTTCGTCAGGCGATCTCTCATAGTATTGACAGGGATGAATACAATGCTCTGGTTTTTGATGAACTGCTGACACCCCGTCAGGCATCTATTCTACCGGGGCTTGCCTATTATTCAGAAGAATGGGAAAATGCTTTTACTGAATATAATCCTGGAAAAGCAAATGCACTTCTTGATGAGATGGGTCTGAAATGGGATTCAGCTCATGAATACAGATTGTTGGAAAATGGAAATCCGCTTCAGATAATACTTTATCTGGAAAATGCAGGGGGCGATGAAGCACTTAGCAGAGGTGTCGAGCTTATTGTAGATTACTCTAAAGCCGTTGGGATAAATTTTGTACCTAAATATGCTGATAATGCTTATTTCGATGAAATGAAATATGCCAACAAGCTTGAATCCTGTGTAACCAGTTTTGAAATGTTTAACCCGACTATGAGACCGGACCTGATGGTCCCCTTGAGAGTTCTGACCGAATGGCAGGGCCTGTATGGTTTATATAATTCAAGTAATGGTGCTGAAGGTGTGAAACCCGAAGGTGATGTGGCATTGATTATGGAATACTGGAATAATGTTACTTCCTCAACTAATCAATCTGATCTGGATAAATGGATGAGTAAAATAGTTGATCTGCATGCGAATAATATCTGGTCTATCGGACTTGCCGGTAATCCGCCGTCTATGTATGCTTTTAATTCAAGAATTCAGAATGTTGAAGAAGACGTCACTATCAGTGGTGTTACCCGTTACTTCAGGGTGATCCATCCTGAACAGTTCTATATATCAGAATAATGAACAGCCTGCATCCTCCGGGGTGCAGGCTGTATTAGGAAGTAAGAATGTTTCAGTATATTATCAAACGTCTTTTTTATATGATTCCAACCATATTTGTAATCTCTTTTATCACTTTTTTTCTTATACAATTGCCTCCCGGTGATTTCCTGAATGCCTATGCATCAAAAGCGGCATTGGAAGGAGAAGTCATAACCAAGGTAGAAATGGAGAGACTTCGTGAGGAATACGGTTTTGACCAGCCTATTCTCGTTCAATATGGAAAATGGATCTCAAAAATAATCACTAAAGGTGATTTCGGTCACTCATTTGAGCAAAACATGAAAGTTACGGCAATTATCAAAAGCAGGATGGGTATGACCATTCTTGTTTCCATGATGAGTCTGCTTTTTACCTATATAGTTTCTATCCCCATCAGTATATATTCGGCCACTCACCAGTATTCCATTGGTGATTATACGGCGACAGTTATTGGTTTTCTCGGTATGGCAACACCGAACTTTATATTGGCCATAATCATGATGTATTTTGCCTTTAAGGTATTCGGAACACCATTGATCGGTCTGAATTCGCCCGAATATATCGGGACTGCCTGGTCTATAGGGCGTATACTGGATTTATTTAAACATTTAATAATTCCCATTATTGTAATCGGTACGGCCGGTACAGCCGGACTTATCAGACAAACCCGGTCCCAGCTTCTGGATCAGATTAAACAGCAGTATGTTATTACAGCCAGGGCAAAAGGGATGGAAGAGCGAAAACTGATTTTTAAATATCCTATCCGGTCTGCGCTTCTTCCTATGGTTAGCGGTATCGGATATGAACTGGTTGGAATCTTTTCCGGTTCTACCATTACTGCCATAGTCTTGAACCTGCCTACTCAGGGGCCGGTTATCTATCATGCGCTTGTCGTTCAGGATATGTATCTTGCAGGAGGATTTCTTTTAATTACAACAGTTTTAACAGTATTTGGTACATTGGTCTCCGATATCGGGCTTGCCTGGCTGGATCCAAGAATACGATTTGGAAATCGGGAGAATTAAATGAATCTGACAATAATTTTGCAGCAATTTAAAGATAAAAAAATAAAGAGCATTACAGAGAAGAACGTTCAGGACAAAGACGAAAGCTATTACATGGCTTCTCAATGGCAGTTGATGATGAGAAAATTTAAAAAACATCATCTGGCTAAAATCAGTATTTTTGTTTTATCCCTTCTCTATGCAGGTGCGATATTCGGCAATTTTCTGGCTCCTCAGGGACTTTCATCCTATGATCAGGATTCTATTAATATGCCGCCTACAAAAATTCATATTATTGATAACGAGGGGAAACTTTCCCTGCCTTTTGTATACGGAATCAAATCGGAAAGAGATCCTGAAACCTGGATGAAAGTTTATGTAGAAGACAAGGTAGAGAAATATCCGATCAAACTTTTTGTCAAAGGAGAAGCTTATACGCTGTGGTGGCTTTTTGACTCAAACAGACATTTATTCGGTATTGATGAACCGGGAAAAATCTTTCTGTTTGGTACTGACAGTATGGGGAAAGACCTTTTTTCCAGGATCATCCACGGCAGTAAGATCTCCTTATCAATAGGTTTTGTCGGAGTTATCATCAGTATGGTTCTCGGTACTATTATAGGGTCTGTTTCCGGGTATTTCGGAGGAATGGTTGATACAGTCATAGAGCGTTTTCTCGAAATCCTCAGATCATTTCCCTCAATCCCTTTATGGCTGACATTGAGTGCGGCGATCCCGCCGCATCTCTCCAGTATTATGGTTTATTTCTGGATAACTATAATTCTTTCTCTTATAGGCTGGCCTTCATTGGCCCGTACAGTTCGAAGTAAGTTTATGTCCATGAAAGAAGAGGATTTTGTTATGGCTGCAAGAGTTTCCGGATGTTCGGTTCCCAGAATTATCGGTACACATCTGGTTCCGGGGTTTTTGAGTTATTTTATAGTATCTCTCACTCTTTCCATTCCAGCCATGATTGTATCTGAAACCTCTTTGAGTTTTCTGGGCCTGGGAATCAGGGCTCCGTCTACCAGCTGGGGAGTGCTTCTGCAGGAAGCTCAGCAAATTCAGAATGTGGTCCTCTATCCATGGCGTCTGATACCACTGGCTTTTGTCATAATCACAGTATTGGCGTTCAATTTTATGGGAGACGGACTCAGGGATGCGGCGGATCCCTATAAATAAGAGGCAGTAATGAACAATATGAGTTTAATAGAAGAAAAAGAAGAGCTGAAACAGGATCAGGATCTTTTGCTGGACGTGGAAAATCTTTCGGTAGAATTCCTTTTGGAGGAAGGATCCTTAAAAGCCCTGGACAATGTTAGTTTTTCCATAAGACGTGGGCAGACTCTCGGGCTTGTCGGAGAATCGGGCTGTGGAAAAAGTGTTACTTCTCAGGCCATTATGAGAATCGTTCCGGCTCCGGGAGTAGTGAAGGGCAGGATTACTCTTTTTAGTGAAGATGGAAACTCTCAGGAACTGGTATCGCTTCCTGCCAATGGTGAGCTGATCAGGAGTATTCGCGGGAAAAACATATCTATGATTTTTCAGGAGCCCATGACCAGTTTTTCTCCCCTTTATACTATGGGGAATCAATTGATGGAGATGATACTCCTTCATAAAACGAGTGATAAAACTGAAGCGAGAAACATCGCAATTGAAATGATGAAGAGAGTGGGAATTGCCAATCCTGAAAACAGGATCGATGAATACCCTCATCAGTTTTCCGGAGGAATGCGTCAGAGGATAATGATTGCCATGGCGCTATCCTGCAATCCCCAGCTTCTGATTGCCGATGAACCGACGACGGCCCTCGATGTAACCATTCAGGCCCAGGTGCTGGAAGTGATGAAAAAAATGCAGAAAGAGTTCGGTTCGGCCATTCTTTTTATCACCCATGACCTGGGTGTTGTGGCGGAGATGTGTGACGAAGTGGCTGTTATGTATCTTGGAAAGATTGTAGAAAAAGCACCGGTAGATGAAATTTTCCATAATCCGCTCCATCCTTATACAAGGGGATTGTTGAAAGCAATACCCTCAATTTATTCAGATGGAAAAGAAGAATTGTTTAATATAAATGGAACTGTTCCCATTCCGATAGATCTGCCGGATCAGTGTGGATTTTATGATCGTTGTATGGAAAAACATAATAATTGCGGACAGACGCCGCCCGAGTTAATAGAGGTGCAGCCCGGTCATTGGATTCGCTGCATACATCATGATACACCGGGGGAGGATTTGAATAATGGATAATGACGTCATTCTTCAGTTGGAAGGAATAAAAAAATATTTTCCCATAAAAAAAGGTTTTTTAGGAAAAAAAACAGGTTATGTCAAAGCCGTGGATAATGTTTCGCTCGCAATAAAAGAGGGAGAGACCCTTGGCCTTGTGGGAGAGTCCGGTTGCGGAAAAACCACCCTTGGACGCTGTGTCGTTCGTGGTATCGAAGCTACAGAGGGTTCTATCACGATGCGGACAGGCGATGGAATTCTTCCCTTTCACTCTCTGAAAGGAAAATCTCTGAAGGAAGCCCGAAAGAATATACAAATGATATTTCAGGATCCTTATTCATCATTAGATCCACGAATGACAGTCTACGATATTATCGGTGAGCCTTTAAGAGCCAATATTATCGATCCTTCTGTCGATATCGATGAACGGATCAAATATCTGGCTGAAGTGGTCGGATTGAATGTAAAGTATCTGAAAAGGTATCCTCATGCATTCTCAGGAGGGCAGCGGCAGAGGATCGGTATAGCCCGTGCTCTGGCCCTGAGTCCTAAAGTCATTGTCTGTGATGAAGCGGTTTCGGCTCTCGACGTATCAGTCCAGGCTCAGGTTATTAATCTGTTGAACAGTTTGAAGCAGGAGCTGGGATTGACTCTTGTCTTTGTTGCCCATGATCTGTCGGTTGTCCGCCATATCTCGAACCGCGTTGCCGTTATGTATTTAGGCATCATTGTGGAGATGTCCAGTTGTGCCAATGTCTTCAGCAATCCCCGACATCCCTATACGGAAGCGCTTATGTCGGCGGTTCCCAAGCCGGATCCGAGGAACAGGATGGATCGAATCATTCTGGAAGGAGAAGTTCCCAATCCGGCGAATCCTCCTAAAGGTTGTCACTTCCACCCCCGATGCCGCTATGCTCTGGAGATCTGTAAATTCCAGAGACCGGATTTTGCGGAAGTCGGAGAGGGACACTTCAGTGCCTGTCATCGTTCTGGCGATATAGAGCTCAATGGTGTTTAGGAGACAGATATAGATGTTTTTATTATTGATATTTTTGTACGCCGGTTTGGCCGTACTCTTTTTCACCGTTCTGGTATGGTGGAGCTCCCGGATGATCGGTCGTTTCGCCGGCCAGGCCGTTCACGGTATGATGGTAAGCACAGAGTTTATTGTGAACACAGGTAAAGTGCCTCCTGAATGGATTAAGAAGTACTATAAGATCATTAATCGAATTGAAACATACGGGAATTCGGGAGCTGATAAGCTGAAGATCAAACTGTATAATAAATATATTAATCAATTATATAAACTGATCCGCTACTTTGAAGGTTCCAGTATCGTAGAAGATGAAGAATCCCGTTCAGTTCTACTTGAGGATTTGGGCCGGATTTACCAAAAATGGCGTCAAAGTGATTTTGATGGAATTACTATCGATCAGAATTCTTGACTGAAGTTTCAGGCAGAATAATACAAGGGATTCTTTTGTTGATTGTAACAGAGGATCAGTTCCTGGAAATCTAAACTGTAGAAAGGGAAACCGATAATGAAGCACAAAAAAAAAGTTACAAGTTTAGATGTAGCCCGAAGAGCAGGTGTCTCCCGGGCTACAGTTTCCTATGTTTTAAACAAAGTTGCATCCGCCTCAATCAGCCCGGTAACTCAAAAAAAGGTTTTGAAAGCTGTTGAGGAGTTGAATTATATACCAATTGCAGCCGGCCAGGCTCTTGCGAGCAGCCGGACAGGAAGCTTCGGACTCGTATATCCTGTTTCTCAAGCTTCAAATCCTTTACTTCTGCAAGTTATTCAAGGTTTACTGGATATCGTTCAGAAAAATAACTTCAGGCTTCTGATTGATACTATCGATAAAAAAGGTGATGACAGTGAGATTCCCTCCCTGAGCCGGACAAAAAGCATAGACGGCCTGGTTTTGTTCGGAACTCATGAGAATGATAAAGCATTGCACAATCAGTTGAAGAAGCAGTATCCGATTGTAACTCTGGGAGAAAGTTCTGATTCTGAAGTATGTTCTATCGGTATCGATTCAATTCATTCAGCCGTAACAGCTGTTAATCATCTCATATCTCTTGGACACAGGAAAATAGCCTGTATTACGAATGCGCCGCTTTCCTATTCCTCATCTCAGGAGCGGTTTAAGGGTTACAAGTTGGCTCTTGAGGAAAATGAAATCATTTTCGATCCGGATCGTGTTCAGTATGGTGACTTTAATGAAGAGAGTGGATACAGGGCTATGAAAAAGCTTCTTCGGAAAAGGTGTACGGCCTGTTTTGCTGCCAGTGACAGAATTGCCCTTGGTGCAATGAGGGCAATTACGGAAGCTGGTCTCCGTATCCCCGAAGATATTGCCGTTATGGGATTCAATAATGATCCTCAAGCCAGATTCTTCAATCCTCCTCTATCATCGATCCGGTTTTCCGGAATTGAAATGGGTATTCGTGCCGGTGAAATGCTTTTTGATCTCATCAATGAAAAAATAGATCCGGGGAAGAGAATTATGATTAAATCTGAACTGGTCATTCGCGAATCGACAAAAGATTTGACAGCTTAAAGAAAACAACAGTCGGGGGCGTATTCGGAACAGGTAATTTTTAAATATTACTTACTCGCGTAAGTTAAATATATTTAAGGAGGAAACTTATGAAGAAGTTTCTATCGGGAGCTGTTATTCTTATAACAATAATAGCTTGTCAAATGCCTCTGGATATAATGTCGGATAATACCGGGGGTGACCAGACTCCGGCAAGATCAGCCACTTCCTCATCCAGTGTAACTATTTTTTCTGAAGATTTCGAGGTATCGGACCTCTTGATAAGAGGGTGGACTGGAGACCTGAACCGTCACGACCGCTGGGCTACTACAACAAGCAAATCTCATTCCGGCTCCTGGTCAGCCAATTACGACTGTTACGGCAGTGGAACTCTGGGGGACATGATCTCTCCGGTCATCGACTTGTCGGGAACAACAGACAATTATTTGAGCTTCTGGGTTCTGGAACCGGAAAGGAGCTGGTGGTGGTCCAATTACTTCAATCATCTATATGTCTATGTTTCCAATGACAACGGAAGTACCTGGACGATGATGGATCACATGTATGATATGGACAACTGGACTCTCAAGAGCTACAGGATCGATGATTTTGTGGTTCCTACGTCTACTGTAAAGATCAAGTTTGTCGGACAGGGGGGGAATGCTGATGATGATGACTATGATACTTTCCTCGATGATCTGTCGATAACAGGTACTCCTGTAACAGTTTCGGATCCGGCAAGGCCTTCCAATATGGATATTCTGAAATACTGGGCTCCCCAGGTATATCACGATACCCGTGATGACACTGTTCTGGGATATCGGTTCTACGAGTCTCAGGATATGATTTCAAAGGTCAATTTCGATGGCGACTGGCTGGCGACCAATAACTGGGAAAACTTTCCACGCAATGGAGACTACAGCTCTCTTGCCGCTTATGCCTACAGCTCATTTGTCGAGACTGAAACTCACTATTTTCTAGGATATCAGTATTTTCACGCCACTGACGATGCCGTTATAGAAGCTGACAGGCATGAGAATGATATGGAAGACGTTTACATATGTGTTGAAAAAAGCAGCAACTCTTACGAATTCGGTACATTCAAAGCTATGATTACCAATCGCCATGGCGATATGCAGCAGTATGCGGCCGGAGATCTGCTTTTTAACAGCAGCCATCCCAAAATATTCATATCCAGCAATGGCGATGTGATTAATGGTTCTGGTGATACAGGAGCCCACGGCCACGGGATTGAAAAGTACAATCCCGGAGACCATGATGTCGGCGATGACGGAATTATATACAATGTAGCCGATAAAGGCGAAGCTCCCACAGTCTGTGGCGGAGGGGCGTTTACCCATGCCTATGATTACGGCCTGGTTGATATCAATGAACTGTGGCACCAGCGTTATCTCTACGATACCGGGTTGTTTTACAAATATGATTCTTTTGCCGCCGAAGGTCAGGATACGGGAGCCCATGCACCATGGGGTGACCAGTATTTCAACGACCCGGCCCATTATTTTAAAAACCAGTCAACATTTTCATTCCTCAATAACGAACCGTACTCAACAACCTATCTTTACAATCCTTATTACGGCGTTACTTCAACTGAAGGTTCCGGGAGTCCTGTTCATTCACTTCCAACCGGATGGTCCGCATCGAATATTGGAAATCCATCTCTTGACGGTTCTGAATATCAGCTGAACGGGACTTATGTCCTGGACGGTGCCGGTACCGGATTGTCCGGAAACAGCGATCAGTTTAATATTGTCTATAAACAGCTTGAAGGGGATGGTGAAGTTGTCGTCAAAATATACAGCATACAGGAAGATATCGATGACTGGGCTAAAGCGGGGATAATGATTCGCGATTCTCTCTCTGCAGATTCAGCTTTTGTCATGGCCGGAGTCACTCCGGCCAATGGAGCAATTTTTCAACATAGATCTCAAAGCAGCGAAAACAGCAGTTATTCTGCTGCCTCTTCAGTTAGTACTCCTCTTTGGGTTCGGCTTGTGAGGAGCAGCGGTACTATAACGGCTTATTATGGCTCTGACGGTAGTACCTGGACATATCTCAACAGCACATCTGATTCTTTAGGAAATCTTGTTTATGCCGGTTTGACGGTCACTTCAAGTAATACAGCAAAACTCTGTTCCGCTACATTTGATAAAGTGACTGTAAGCGAATAATCAGTTTTGTTAAATTGACTTCGAATAGAAATGGAGGACTTCTATATTGTAGGGGTTCTCCAGATTGCGATGCATTTATACCATTATATCAATGTCAAAAATACATCTTTGTATCCAGGTTGGAAATCAATGGAGAGTCCATATACGGGACCTCTTACTGGTCTACCTTTGGAGAAGGTCCGACTGAAATTGTTGAAGGAGCTTTTACCGATGTGGACAGAGCTCCCTTTACCAGTGAAGATATGAGATTTACCTATAGAGTTCCCCATATCTATTGCAATGTTCTCAGATGATCTGAGGATAATACAGTGGTTATAAAATCTCTGAAAAAAGCAGCTTCTGTTTTCAGGGGCATGTAGAAAAAATTGAACTGCTGGGCTTTGAGAATGCTTTATCGTTTATCAGAGATGATGATGGATTGATAATTTCAATAGAGGGATCTATCGAATCTGATTATCCCGTATGTCTGAAAATAACTATTAATTGCCGGTCCCCTCGTCTGTGATCCTGATTCCGTAGCCTTTTCAGAGCGCAGAACTGTTCCCGATTTTCCCTCGCTGAAAATGATCCCCCTTCTGCGAAAAGCGAGCCGTTTAGGCCTGAACGGACCACTATTGATCCGGTTTGTGTTTTGGATATTATATAATCTGCTGTAGATGGTTGCTTCATTTGTGTACTTCTTTTATATAATTGTTATTGGCTTTTAATAATACGCGCTTCGCTTGAATTGTTTTATTGTTCGCCCCTGCGAGTCTCGGGTTGTTATTATCTTGCTGTAAAGCGCGCTTCGCTTGAATTGTTTTATTGTTCGCCCCTGCGAGTCTCGGGTTGTTATTGACTTGCTGTAAAGTGCGCTTCGCTTGAATTGTTATATTGTTCGCCCCTGCGAGTCTCGGGGCTCATTTATCATCGTATTTTTCCCAGTAGATATCCACCATATCGTGGTTTTCATTTCTCATCCTCCAGTTAAGCAGATGTTCCATATAGACTCTGGAAATATTCTGATAATCAGGATTTTTAATTAAATTGTTTAATTCTTGCGGATCGGCCTTTAAGTCGAAAAGCACATTGGGCATTGCCGGATCGCAGAAATGGACATACTTGTACTCCTTATCTCTGATGACCCACATCAGATGGTTGTTCAGGTCTATGTCTTCAGGTTTGTAGCGTCGATAATCCTCTTCTATGTAAATTGCCTCCTTCAGAGGTTTTGCCGGAAACCCATGAATATAGGGTGTGAGGCTGATCCCCTGGTATCGTATAGGTATTTCTCCGGTTAGCAGGTCTCCTATTGTCGGGGCGATATCAACCAGTTCAACCAGATCATCAACTATTCTGCCTCGGGTCGAATCAGCTTTTGCTGAAGGGTCCCGGATAATCAGGGGGACATGACTGGAGCTGTCATAAAATAATCCATTACTCATCAGATAGTGATCTCCGTTGTATCCGCCATGATCTGCACAGAATATTATAATGGTGTTTTCCCATTGGCCTGAAGCTTTCAGTTCATCAAATAAAAATCCCAGATTGTAATCCAGTTCACTCACCATACCGTAAAAATTGGCCTGAAACTGACTGTTGTGTTCCATAATTTCAGTACTCATTTTTCTCCTGAGCGCTACATAAGGATGGGGATTTGCAAGCTCTTCTCTGTTTCGGACCGGTTCCGGCATATCATCAGGGGAATACATACTGTGAAATGGCTCCGGAGCTATGCAGGGACTGTGCGGTTTCAGAATATTCAGGTTCATGACCCATCCAGTCCCTTTGTCTTTTTTCCGGAAGTCTCTAATATAATCTATAGCCCTATCGATCAGGAAGCGGCATTCACTATCTTCTTTTCTGAATTTTGCCGGATAGGAATAAGGCCATGTTCCTTCCGGAATGATTTCCGGGCGATTGTACTGGTTGAAATCTCCTCTCCACATATTCTCTGAATACCCTTTCTGTCTGAGGTAATTTCTATATTCCGGACTGTCATTCTCATGATAGAGGACAGTGGAGAAACCGGGCAATGTATTTTCATAATCGAGATTCTCTCTCCTCGGATCTCCTTCGGGAAGTTTTTTCGGAGGTATACAGTAATCATGGTACCCCACAAGAGCCGGATCAAAACCATATGTACGGAGATGATTCGCCCAATTTTTTTCAGCATCCCAATGGGGGACATGGTTATATAAGACCCTGTTGGAGTGAGGATAACAGCCTGTAGCCATGCAGGCTCTGCTGGGACTGCAGGGAGCAGCCTGGCTAAAACAGGAACTGAAGTAGACTCCCTCTTTTGCCAGATCGTCAATATTGGGTGTTTTGATTCTGTTATTCCCAGAAACACCGAGACAGTCTCCTCTGAGAGTATCCGATGTGATTAGTATCAAGTTTATTTTCATGGGATATTTCCTTTCAAATAAATATACATTAATTCCTGAAACAATAAATTATTAAATTGATTTATCAGGAATCAGGAGTTACTACAATAACATTGATCCCCTGGTCTCTATATGGTGCAAGAATTTCTTTGCTGGTTCCGTTGTCCGTAATCAGAGTATTGATAATACTGACAGGTGCCCAGCAGGATGTTTTAATATTTTGGAATTTATCGTGATCCGCCATCATAATAATTTTCGGTGACATCTTGAGGATAGCCTGATCAGTTAAGGTTTCAGGGAGATAGGAGTTTGTCAGCCCTTTTTCAAAATTGATTCCTTCAGTTGAAATGAAAATTTTATCGGCACGCAATTCTTTCACCAGTTTTTCTGCGATGTAGCCTATTAAAGACATTTCATCTTTTCTCAGCATACCCCCTATCAAAATGCATTCTAAATAGGGGATATTCAGAAGGGAATTAGCAATATTCAGAGCATTTGTAATAACTGTCAGGTTGGGAATGTCCCGGATGTGAGAAATGAGTTTGTGCGTTGTCGAACCGCTCGAGATGAATATGGTATCACCGGGATTGATCAGTGAGGCTGCATTTGCAGCAACAGAGTTTTTTTCAGAACTCTTAACATTCAGTTTTTCAATGAAAGATGGATGAAGCCTGCCGGATATTGATTCTGATATGGATATGTTGCCGTGAGTGCGAATAATCCTGTTTTGTTTTTCAAGTTCTGATAAATCCCGACGGATTGTTGCCTCACTTGTCGGCATTTTCAAAACCAGAGAGGACACAGAGATTGAACCTTTTTCTGTTATTGCTGCAAGCATTTCTTCGTGCCTTTTTGTTTTCTTCATAATTCAATCCTTTACTATTGATATGTATTTTATTTTAAATAATGGAACAATTCAATCATTATAATGAGTATATAGACAAAAAAATGAATAAATAGGTGAATAAAAAGATCTTAAAGAAAGAATAAAATCACAAAAAGAAAATATAATTGTATTTATATTGTTTTATTTAGAAATTAGTGCTAAATATATTTTAGATGCAGGTAATTTTCTGGCTTGAGAAAGATTTGCCGGTGTTATCATCTGGATTTAGTAAAAGGATCTTATAGGTGGGCAGTTTGAGTAATAGTAATAAAGTATTGGTAATATTTCTGGATTCAGGACACACTCTTGTAAATGAGAATACAGAAGTCAGAGTAAATGATATAGTTCAGTCAGCCGAAATGATTGAAGGTGGCCGTGAGCTGTTATATGAACTGAAGAAACGCGGTTATCAGATTTGTCTAATGGCAGATGGCATGATAGAAGCTTTTGATAATGTTTTTAATCAGCATGGGGTCCGTCATCTATTTGATGGATACATTACTTCCGAAGAAGTGGGGCAAGTTAAGCCTTCACTGAAAATGTTTGAGGCGGGGCTTCAGGTTATGGGTCTGACTGATGACGATAAGAAACGGATAGTCATGGTGGGAAATAATCTAGGCAGAGATATTCTGGGAGCAAATAAATTCGGTATTACTTCAGTTTTTACCAACTGGTCTGATGATTATCCCAAAATGCCTTCCTGTGCTGAAGAAGAGCCCGATTACACATATGGAAAACCATTGGAGCTTCTGCATGTGTTGGAGCAGATCGAAAGAGATAAAGGTATATTGCTGTAAAGATCTGCTCTTACAAACTTTGGTCCTCGGGAGTCACTATTGTAACGTTGATCCCCAGATTCCTGTAGGGCTTTAGGATTTCTTCATTGGTGCCGCTATCTGTTATAAGAGTGGTGATCAGATTGACCGGTGCCCAGAAGGCCGTCTTGATATGCTGGAATTTATCATGATCCGCCATCATTATCAGTTTGGGCGACATTTTTAATGCGGCGCGGTTCATTAGAGTTTCCGGTAGATAGGAGTTTGTCAGTCCTTTTTCAAAATCAATTCCATCGGAAGAAATAAAAATTTTATCGGCTCTCAGTTCTTCGGTCAGTTTTTCCGCAATATGACCTATGAATGCCATTTCATCTTTTCTCAGTAATCCTCCGATCAGAATACACTCAATATTGGGAATGTTCAGCAGGCTGTTGGCGACATTCAGTCCATTTGTGATTACTGTCAGGTTGGGAACATTCCTGATATATGATACCAGATAGTGCGGTGTCGTCCCGCTTGAGATATAAATAGTATCACCGGGATTAATCAAGTTTGCTGCTTCAGCTGCGATTGCCTGCTTTTCCAGATTATTGCTCTTTAGTCTTTTTGCGAAATTCGGATGAAGTCCGCCCGAGACTATTTCCGTTGTTGATACACTGCCATGTGTGCGGATAATCCGGTTTTGCTCTTCCATTTCTGCTAAATCCCTGCGGATTGTTGCTTCGCTTGTTGGAAACCTGGAAATTAAAGAGGAAACGGCAATTGAACCTTTCTCTGTAATTGCGGCAAGTATTTCATCCTGTCTTTTAATCTTCTTCATGTTTCCATCCTTTAATGTATAAACTCTATTTTATTTTAATTATTGGAATAATGCAATCACACTCTATATAAAAAGAATTAGATATATGCATAAAAAGGAATAATTCAATCATTAAATGAAATAAAAATATCTTAAAATGTTGTATATTTCTCATATTTGTGATAAATTCTTTCATATTACAGAACCTGGAGGATTTGAATGAATAAAAGGGAATGCTTGATAACTGCACTTCGTGGCGGCAACAGCGATAGAATACCATGGACTATATATAAATGGATTCTTGATAATGTTGATCCCGGAGCCGCCTCCAGGATGTTGGATCGGGGACTGATTCCCATTGATTCGGAATGTCTGTTTAAGAGAATCTATGACAAGACCGTGACAATGGAAATCCGGGAAGAGGGAGAAGGGCGGGCAAAAAAAGTACATACGACTTTTATTACTCCTCTCGGAAGAATTACGGAGGAATATGGATTTGATGAGACAATAGGCAGCAAGTGGATTTCAGAGCATTTTATTAAAGAACTTGATGATTACAAAGTACTCCAATACGTTTTTGAGAATACGACCATTGTACCTGATTACGACCGTTTTGAAGCTGCTGATAAAGCAATGGGAGATCAGGGAATAGTTCTTGGTGAGGTTATTCCTATCCCTCTGGTCTGGTTATGGGTGAATTATATGGGTGTAGATGTATGGAGTGAGGGATTGCTTGTATACACGGAGGAGTTTAATTCTCTCCATTCATCTCTGGTCCTTTTATATGAGCAGATGATTCGGGCCGCTGCTGATAGTCCTGCAGAGGTAATCTGGTTTGGTGATAATGTGACCGGTTCTGTAATATCTCCCGATACGTATAGCCGATTCTGTATGCCAGTATATGAAAAAGCATGTCATGTACTCCATGAAGCAGGAAAACTTACCTTTGCCCACTATGATGGAGATAATTTCCCTCTGAAAGATTTGATCGGCCGTACAGGTCTGGATGTGATCGAAGCTTTTACCCCTCCTCCAATGGAAAAGATGACTGTTGAGGAAGCTAGGAAAGCATGGCCGGACAAAGTTCTGAGTTTGAATTTTCCGGGCAATCTCTTTAGAGAGCCTTCAGAAGTAATCGAAAAATATTGTCGTTTATATATTGAGGAAGCAGGTGATAGAAAGGGTTTTATTATTGGCTGTACGGAAGAATTCGAATTTGAAATGTTTGAGAAAACTTTTTCAGCCATTGCTGAAGGCCTTGGTTTGTAGGCAGCTGCCATGAAAAATCATTCTTCTATTTTATTCTGTGGTGATATCAATGTTGACCTGATTTTCGGGGGATTAGTCAAATCTGTCCAGATAGATAAAGAGGTACTGGCTGACAGATACTCTATCTCCATGGGGAGTTCCGTGGTGATTTCTGCTGCGACTTATGTGTCTCTAGGCGGTTCTGCGGCCGTATCAGGTCTCCGGGGTAGTGATGATAATGGCCGGTATATGGCAGAGAATATGAATTCTCTCGGAATAAACTGTAGTTTTGTTCAGGTCTCATCGGAGCTCCAAACAGGAATTACCCTGAATCTGATAGAGGGAACTACCCGTTCGCAGGTGACTTATCCAGGAACGATTAGAGAGTACGAAGGACCTGATTTGTCAATTGATTACTCCGATTATAATCATGTTCATTTTTCAGGAATTTATCAACAGGACAGCTTTCGCCCCAATTTATTAAAAACGGTAAAGCATATGAAGAGTAAAGGGTTAAAGGTTTCTCTTGATACTCAGTGGGATGCCGATGAAAATTGGGAACTTCTCGATGAGTTGTATCCCCATCTTGATTATTTGTTTGTCAATGAAGATGAAGCCCTGTCTATTTCCCGCTCCAATACAATGGATGAGGCTTTGGAGTATTTTAAAAAGTGTTCCGTTCTCACTTTATTGAAACAGGGAGAGAAAGGGGCTCTTTTTATCAGAGGTGATGAAATCATTAAGATTCCCTCTTTTGCTGTGAATGTTGTTGATACAACAGGTGCCGGAGACACTTTTGCCGCCGCATTTTTCTATGCCCTTTACAATCTTGGAAAAAATCTGAAAAGATCCTGTTTTTTTGCATCCGCAGCAGCTGCCAGAAGCTGTATGTTTGTCGGAGGTATCGCAGCCAGATCATCTTTTTACGATGTGGAGAAAATTTTGACTGAAAAATATGAAATAAGGATTGTGAAATGAAGAAAATTGCATTTATTGGTGCCGGAAGTTTTGGATTTACCAGAGAGCTGGTAAAGGATATTTTGACTTTTCCAGCCTTTCGCAATGTGGAAATAGCCTTGATGGATATTGATTCCGAGAAACTGAAAGCTATAACCCAGGCAGTAGAAAAGATCATCAGGGAGGGGAATTATCCTGCCAGAATACTTTCAACGCAGGACAGGAAAGAGGCTCTTGAAGGAGCAGACGGGGTTTTGATTACTATCCTTTCGGGAGGTGTTTCCATTTGGCGGCATGATATTGAAATTCCTAAAAAATATGGTATAGATATTAATGTGGGGGATACCCGTGGACCTTCGGGGATTTTCCGTTTTTTACGTACTTTCAATGATATGGTCGAAATAGCTGATGGTATCATGAAATATTGTCCGAAAGCAGTTGTTTTAAATTATACAAATCCCATGGCCATGCTCTGTAGAGGTATACAGGAGCTCTATCCCGATCTCTGTTTTACCGGACTCTGTCATAGTGTTCAGGGAACCGCTCAAATGCTTGCAGAATGGCTTGAGGTTCCTGAAGATCAGTTTTCCTATCGCTGTGCAGGAATTAATCATCAGGCGTGGTATCTGGAACTGAAACAGAATGGCAGGGATCTCTATCCGGAATTGCGGCAACTGGTGAAAAATAATAAAGAAGTATATAACCGGGAACCTGTCCGTAATGAAATGTTTCTCCACCTGGATCATTATGTTACTGAATCAAGCGGGCATAACTCTGAATATAATCCCTGGTTTCGAAAACGTCCTGATTTAATCAAAAAATACTGTACAGATGGAACTAATTGGAATCCGGGGCATCACGCTTATATATTGGATGAATATATAAAGAAGGAAGAAACCTGGAGAGATGAGATTAAAGAATGGCTCGATCAGGATAAAATTGACCTTGAGCGTGGTGGTGAATATGCGTCTAATATTTTTAATGCCATGTTCGGCGATCACAAACATTTTGAGTTCAATGGAAATGTGAGAAATCGTGGTTACATCAGTAATCTGCCCGAAGGATGCTGTGTGGAAGTTCCCGTTCTGGCGTCTGAACGGGGATTGGAAATTATTCATCCGGGACCACTCCCGGAGCATATAGCTATCTTTAACAATGTAAGTTCCCGTATCGAAGAACTCTGTGTAAGAGCAGCCATTGAGAAAAACTCACGGAAAATATTTCAGGCGATATGTATGGATCCCCTCTCGTCGGCTGTGTTAAGCCTGGAAGAAATAAAGCAGATGGTTGATGAGATGTTTCTACAGAACAAAGAATATCTGCCGGGATTTGAGATCCCTTTGAGGCCATAGCCCGGATTCCTGCCGGGAGGATCAGCTCTCGGCAAAGTATTTTAAGAATAATATTGGAGGAAGAGTATGTATTCATTTAAAGAACTATTAAATTCCAAGGAGATTAGCAGGGAAGCAGGAGCTTTTTATACAGTTGCAGAGATATATCAACAGCCAGCTGTTTGGAAAAAAACAGCTGGACTTCTTATAAAAAATACTGAAGGAATGATTAAGTTCCTGATAGATGCAGAAATCCTGAATAATCATAATGCTGTCATATACATTACCGGAGCCGGTTCTTCGGAGTTTGTCGGCAATGCAGTGGCTCCTTTTCTTCAGAAAGAGCTGGCCTGTACTGTGATCTCTGTCAGTACAACGGATTTTATCACTCAGCCTGAGAATTACCTCCTGCCGGGGAAGAAAATCCTCGTTATATCTCTCGGTCGTTCGGGAAACTCTCCTGAATCCATAGCCACTTTTGAAAAAACTTCTGACTTTTCTGAAGATGTCAGTCAGTTGGTTGTTACCTGTAACAAAGAAGGGAAACTGGCAGAACTTGCACGATTGGATTCAAGAAGTTATTCTGTAATTCTACCTGAAGAAACCAATGATGTTTCTCTTGTCATGACCAGCTCCTATTCTTCTATGGCTCTGAGTATGCTGTATCTCGCATATTTCAACAAAAGAGATGATTTTTTGAAACTTACTGATCTTGTTTCCCAGTCTGCTGAATATATTTTGGGTAACTGGGCAGATTGTGTGAAAAATTTCATCACTAAAGATACGCAGAGAATTCAATACCTGGGTACTTGTGAACTGAAAGGTGCAGCCAATGAATCGTGGCTGAAAGTATTGGAAATGACTGATGGCCAGGTTGTCAGTATGTTTAATTCCTATCTCGGTTTGCGACATGGTCCTCAGGTTTTTGCCGATAAAACATCTCTGGTTATCGCATTCATCTCTTCAGATGATTACAGGAGAAGGTATGAGATTGAACTTCTTCAGGAAATGCAGAATAAAGAACAGGCTCAGGATTATCTCTTTGTCTGTCAGAATCCCAATGACAGAATCAAGGCTTTACAAGGTCAGGTTCTGGAAGTTCTTCCTGTTGGTTCAGAAGTAATTCCCGAGGCGTTCAGAGTTCTCTCCGATACTGTGGTCGGGCAACTGAACGGAGTTTTCAAATCTCTGCAATTGAATTTGAAACCGGACAATCCCAGTATTTCCGGAGTTATCAACAGGGTGGTTTCCGGTGTCACTATTTATTAATCAGGATTGTATTGAATATGTATATTAAAGATTTTGTGAAAGATTTTAAAAAAAATAAAACCGGTATATATTCTGTCTGTTCTTCAGATGAGCAGGTTCTCTCTGCATCAATTGAACAGGCTGCAGCTGATGGAAGCCCTCTTCTTGTTGAAGCCACCTGTAATCAGGTGAATCAATATGGTGGGTATACAGGTATGAAACCTGCTGATTATAGAGATTATGTTTATTCTTTAGCTTGCAATGCGGGATTTGACTGCAATCAGATCATTTTGGGAGGAGATCATCTTGGAACACAACCCTTTAAGGATCTGAACTCTTCTGAGGCTATGGAGAAGGCACTGGACATGGTGAAATTATACGCAGATGCAGGTTTTACCAAGCTGCACCTCGATGCCAGTGTGCGATGTGAAGACGATAGAGAGTTATCGATTGATGAGTTTGAAATTCTGGCTTGTGAGAGAGTAGCTGAAATGGCACAAATAGCCGGAAAATCTTCTAATGCCGAAAACATATCCTATATAATCGGTACAGAAGTTCCCACTCCCGGTGGTTGTCAGGAAGACGAAGAGAATTTGAAACCCACCAGCGCTGAGGAAGCGGAAAAAACACTTGAACTAAGTCGTATGTCTTTTATGAAAAGAGATCTGCAACGGGAATGGGAAAAGGTCTGTGCCCTGGTTGTTCAGCCCGGAGTAGAGTTCAGTGATTCTCTAGTACATCAATATGATAGAACTTCAGCTGGAAGTTTGAGCAGCTGCCTGAAGAATGTTCCGGAAATTGTATTTGAAGCTCATTCTACTGATTATCAAACGGATCTGGCTTTGCAGCAGCTTGTGGAAGATGGCTTTTCCATCCTTAAAGTAGGTCCGGCTCTTACATATGCAAAACATCAGGCTGTTTTTGCATTGGGAAGAATTGAAAAGGAATTGATTCAGCCAGATAGATGTTCTGAAATTGATGAAGTCATTGAACAGATCATGACATCGAATCCCGGGAACTGGATATCTCATTATCATGGAAATTCCAGGGAACTGAAACTGGCTAGAAAATACAGCTATAGTGACAGGCTTCGATATTACTGGCCTGACAAAGATATCCTTTCGGCTATGAGTATTCTTATAACCAATCTGAGTGAAGTAAAAATACCCCATACACTTCTATATGAGTATATGCCCATGCAGTACTGGTATGTCAGAAAGGGGTTTGTAAAGGCAAAACCACTTGATTTGATTAATCATCATATTCAGCTTGAGTTAAAACGATATTCCATTGCCTGTGGATTCTCATGCGAATTAGATAAGTTGAAATAAAAGAGATCACCTTTAACGAAGGTATGACAGCAGATCAATTTCACTGAAGAAGGCACAGGAGGTATAGATGAAAAGAGATGAAATTCGGATACGGGATCCTTTTATTTTCACCCATGAATCAGAGAAGATGTATTATCTTTTTGGCACGACAGACACAACCTGTTGGGATGGGGATGGGGTGGGATTTGACTGCTACAAGAGCCGGGACCTGATCAATTGGGAAGGTCCCATTCCCGCTTTTCGCTCTTCCGAAGGATTCTGGGCAACCAGGAATTTCTGGGCACCTGAAGTTCACAGTTACAAAGACCGCTATTATATGTTCGCCACATTTAAAGCTGATAATATGTACCGCGGTACACAGATTCTTGTTTCCGATTATGTTTCAGGTCCCTATAAGCCACTGACTGATCGCCCAATTACTCCACCCGACTGGGAATGTCTTGACGGGACTCTCCATATTGATTCAGATGGTCATCCATGGCTCGTTTTCTGTCATGAATGGACTCAGGTTCACAACGGAGCCATGTACGCCATGAAGTTGACGGAAGACCTGAAAAAGGGGGCCGGCCGCCCGGTTTTTCTTTTCAACGCTTCTGAAGGACCATGGGTTCTCCCTCTGAAACCGCATGAACAGGAATATCTCTCCAGACTCTTTCCCAATTATGTGACTGATGGGCCTTACCTTCATAGGATGAAAAAGGGAACTCTGGCTATGCTGTGGTCCAGTTATGGAACCAGCGGTTATGCTATGGGGATAGCCCTGTCAGAAAATGGAGACGTAAGTGGACCCTGGATCCAAGAAGAGGTTCCCCTCTGGAAAGAAGATGGAGGTCATGGGATGATCTTTCATACATTTGACAGACGACTGATGCTGACATTTCATAGTCCGAATAACAGTCCCGACGAACGAGCTGTTTTTTTCGAAATCTTTGAAGAGGGCGATTCTCTCCGATTGAAATAATTTGTAACACGGAAGGGATGGTACAGATGAAAAAGGTCTACAATATCATGGGGCACGAACATCAGCAGGCGAAAGAAAAAAACAGCATAGTTAGTGCTCCTGTTCTTGGCAAACAGAAATAAGCGTAGTGATATTTAATATGCCAAAAGTATAACTGCCTTCATCACTGCATTCTTATTTGTCATTGGCATAGACTAGCCCAAGCTGCTTTTTTATCTCGTCAATTGTTTCCATCAGTTGGAGAGTATCGCTGAGAGGCATTGTTTCATTTTCAGATAAGCCTTTCCTGATCGACCCGGAAGCTGCTTCGATTTCATATTTAAATCCCTTATTATCATCAAAAGGAAGTTTAATCTCTGACGGTTCTTCATCCCTCATGTGGAGTACAACACTCTGGGCAGCAAGGAAATCTTTCGGTACGATAATTTTCCCTTTTGAGCCGATAATTACTGCCCTCGAATCCACCGGGGCATTGATTGTAGAATTGAGAAAAGCCAGGCATCCCGATTCATACCTGAGCAGATAAGACGATTGCTCATCTACTCCAGTGGGACCTATTTCTCCAATGGCTTTGATCTCAACAGGTTTTTCTCTCATGACCATATTGGAAAAAGAGAGGGGATAGATTCCCGCATCGAGAAGAGCCCCGCCTGCAAGGTCGAGGTTTAATAATCTGTGTGCTGGATCATAAGGAAAGAAAAACCCGAAAGTCGCCCGGATCTGTTTGATTTTTCCGATCTTCACTTCGGCCAGCCATTTTCGGATCTGTACCATGACCGGAAGAAATCGCGTCCACATGGCTTCCATCATAAAGAGGTTCCTCTCTTTTGCCATTGCCATAAGAGACTTCATTTCTTTCGAGTTTACAGTAAAAGGCTTTTCACAGAGAATGGATTTATTCCCCTCCAGAACCTGTCTGGCATTTTCATAGTGAAAATTGTGAGTTGTCGCGATGTATACGGCATCAATTTCATCATTGAACAGTATCTGATCGTAGTTTGAGTAATATGTTTTTATGGAGTGTTTTCGGGCAAAAGCTTCAGCTTTTCCGGGAGTTCTTGATGCTGCGGCGATGATTTCAACACCATCGACCACTGCGGCGCTCTCGGCAAATTTATTGGCTATGCCTCCGCATCCCACGATACCCCATCTGATTGTCTGTTTCATGTTGACTCCTGATTCTTTTATGGATATTGAGTCTACTATATATCAACCATTTTTTGAATTAAACTCATCTACAATTTTCATACCTGACGAAGTCCCGATTCTTTCGGCGCCTGCTTCTACAAACGTCAGGAAGCCATGGATATTTCTTTGGAGTCTTTGAAAACTCTATCCATGGGATCTTTCCACAATCTTGTCAATTTTCTCTATGGAAGTGTTTGATAACTCCCACTGGAGTGCCTCCAGGTTGGCATGTAATTCATTTCTGTCTTTTACAGTGGCTATAATGGATGTAATATTTTTTTTCGATACCAGATAATTTATGGCAATCTCATTGAGAGGTTTATCTGACAATTCATCAATCCCTTTTATTTCATTCAACGTATCAAGAAAAAGCTCTCTTTTTTTTCCATCCAAATTAGGATTATTTTTTCTGACATCACCTTCTTCAAAATCTGTATCTTTTGTGATTTTCCCTGTTAATAATCCCTGAAACAGAGGACTGTATGGAAAAAATGCCATTTCCTCTTTTTCGACAAGAGGGAATATTTCAGATGTGACACGATATTGAAGGGGGATGTCGTGATAGGAGTTAGAATCCTGCTCCAGCATGTTATACAATCCCTGAAAAGATGCGATTTCAGCTATTTCACTGGCTTTCATTACATCTTCAGCTGAAAAATTGCTCAGTCCAATGTACTTTGTTTTCCCAGACTCTTTTATCTCTTTCATTGCATTTATAGTTTCTTCCAGGGGAACTCTGCTGTCTGTTGGCCAATGGACCTGAAGCAGGTCGACGGATTCCACATTCAATCGCTCTAAACTCCGGTCAATTTCCCATAAAAGGTTTGACGCTGTTACATCGTTTCTCGCTTCAAATTTTTCATTCCATGGAATACCTGCTTTTGTGGCAATAAATATTTCCTCTCTTTTACCTGCTATTGCTCTTCCCAGAACTTCTTCGGCATGTCCCATTCCATAAATAGGGGCGACATCAAAGAAATTGATTCCTGAATTTATTGCCTCTTTGATTGCGGTTATCTGATCATCATCTCTATGTCCGGTCCAACTGCCTTTTCCCGATGCTCCCCAGCAGCCGAAACCTATGACACTGAAATCGAAATCGATTTTTCCGACTCTTTTATATTTCATGTTTATCTCCTTTTAAACGCTCTTAAATAGTGGTTTGAGAGCCTGATATAATGAATCAAAAATCTCCCTAACTCAGAAGTTCTTCTGAACCCCTGCTAATGATCTCCGGAGTAATTATTACTCGTTTATTCCCGATGCAGCCATCATCCCCATGGATTCTTTCCAATAGCAATTCCATAGTTCTTCTTCCCATATTCTCAGCATTGCGCTCTACGACTGATAGATTGATATTCAATGTTGTAAGAAGTTCAATATCATCAAACGCAACAAGTGCAATGTCTTCTGGTATGTTATATCCAAGTTCGTGAAGGGCTTTTAAAATCCCGATAGTTGTCAGGTTATTGGGTGAAAACAGACCTGTGGGTTTATCCATTTTGGACATCATTTCCCTTGTTAGTTTATAAGCTGTCTCTGTAGTAAAATCACCTTCATATATATTTTCAGGATCAATATACGACCCTGAATCCAGTAAAGCATCAGTGAAGCCCTTCAACCTTTCTTTCCCAAGTTTTAGGTTCTTATCCCCAGTAATGGTTGCAATCTTTTTATGTCCCTCAGTTATCAAAAGTTTTGTGCAGATATAGGCACCTTTAGTATTATCTGTAAAAACACCATCCCAGCTGACCGACTCAATATCCCTATCGAGAAGAACAACAGGAGTTTCCAGCTGATTTATAACATTTATGATCTTCTCATCATAAGATTCATCTACGGAACAACTAGAGGCCGGTGTTATAATCAGTCCTGCAATATTGTATTTTCGAAGCATTGCCAGGGTTTTCAATTCCTTAGTGGCATTGTTATCAGTATTGCAATATAGAATATTCAGATCATTGGCATCTGCGATACTGCTGATTCCTTTAAATATTTCTGCAAAAAAGGGATTTCCGACTTCAGGTACGACTACACCGATTACGTTACTGTTTTTAGTTGATAAACTTCTGGCCGTTTCTGAGGGTATATAATTCAGCTCTTTAATCTTTGCTTTGATTTTATCAGCCACATCTGCTGAAACATAACCCGATCGATTGAGATATCTTGATACTGTCGCTTTTGAAACATGACAGGCCAATGCAATGTCATTTATTGTTATTTTCATAAAAATCCCGATGTGGAACCGGTTCCATGTAAGTTATCACTAGACGAAAAGAGTGTCAATAATAGCTGGGAAATATATAGCAGAATATTAGATATATTATGTTTGTATCTTAGCGCAACAAATATATTGTTGACAAAAGTTTTACATCAAACTATATTGTCTTTATGGAGAATGGCGAGAAGGTAATTTCAATAATCTCGGAAATTAGAGAGAAGTCCAACAGACTGATAGTAGAAGGATTAAAGAAAAACAATATCGAAGGTTTGGCACCAAGTCATGGAGCTATCCTGGTCCAGTTATATAGAAATGATGATTTGTGTATGAAGGATATAGCTGAGCGCATAGGAAAAGACAAATCAACGATAACAGCATTGGTAAATAAATTAGTCAAGCTGGGTTATATCTATAAAATCAAGGATAGTGAAGATAGCCGGATTACTCATTTGAAATTAACCGGGAAAGGGCATGGGATAGAGAGTGCTTTTCATTCGATATCAGAGGATCTTTTAACTCGCATTTATCGGGGATTTGATGAAAATGAAAAAAAGCAGCTAATTTCCCAGTTGAACAGGCTTTCGGAAAACATATAATTTTTTTTAGAAATATAGTTTGATGTCAAATTATATTGTAATTGTAGTATTGAAATATTACCAGTATGTACTTACTGGAATAAATAGTTTGATGTCAAACAAAAAAAGGAGTTAATAATGAAAAAATCAAAAGTGATTTTCTTAATGATCGCGCTAATTGGAACAGGAGTCCTGGTGTCCTGCAGCACATCGGGGAAAAATCAGATTAAAGATGGAGAAGTTATGAAATCTAACAGGGTAAAAGTAGTGGAACTGTTAAACAGTATTGAAAATGGTGATATGGCACCCGTTGCATATATCAATGGGGAAAAATACATCCAGCACAACCTGGCTGTTGCTGACGGATTAGCCGGATTCGGAGCCGCTCTAGAGGCTCTCAATGGCAGTGGTAAGGTCAGAGTTGTTCGGGCATTTGAAGATGGTGAATTTGTATTCGCCCATACTGAATATGAGTTTTTCGGTCCAAAAGCCGGTTTTGATATTTTCCGTTTTGAAGATGGGTTGATTGTTGAACATTGGGACAATCTTCAGCCTATCGCAACTGAAACAGCATCTGGAAGAACGCAGTTTGACGGTTCTCTTGAAATCAGAGATATTGATAAAACTGATGCAAATAAAAATCTTATTTCAAACTTTGTGCACGATATTCTGATCGGAGGTAAAGCGGAAAAACTGACAGATTATATCTCAACAGAAGAGTATGCCCAGCACAACCCCGGTGTTAAAGATGGTCTTGCTGGCCTTGGAGAGGCTCTCGGTGCCCTTGCTGCAGCTGGTACTCCTATGATCTATACTCAGAATCATAAGATTTTAGGTGAAGGCAATTTCGTACTGTCTGTTTCAGAAGGGAATTTCCTGGGTAAACATTCATCTTATTATGATCTGTTTAGAATTGAGAATGGGTTGATTGTAGAGCACTGGGATGTAATAGAAGAGATTCCTGCTGAATCTGATTGGATGAACAATAACGGTAAGTTTTAATTTAAGAGTTCATTTATTAGAATATGCTCAATAAAACATTATACAATTTATGAAGGTTTTATTGAGCTGACTACCGGACTTTTATTTCAAGGATTTGAAATATAAACATTGATGATCGTTTTTACAATGGAAAATATACGAGCTTCTCTTGTGCGAGAGTGATCCAGAAGCCGATTATAATTGCATTGCATATAATCTGGCAGGTGTGCCCTGGATCAGATATAGAGTACTTCCATTTAGGGCTATCGGTCCTGTTCCGTTAACCGGACTGTACCAGGAGGATGTTAGAATTCCAGTAGCCGAGTTGAGTTTGCGAATCTCACACCATTCATCACCTGCAGCGAAATAGCTTGTATAAAAGGCCCCTGATACAGCGGCAATATGTTTTGTTCTTGCAAGGTAGGGAAGAGATCCGAAATTATCATAAAGTATTGCCGTTTTCGATCCGGTATTCGTATTAATGGATCCAATAGCACTCGAGAGAACAGATCCATTATGATAATAGAGATTGGAGCTCAAGAATGAAATGGAATCAAAATTGGTCAAATCACTATTTGCAGTTGGATAACCTGCGAGGTCTGTTGCAAAATCTATTCCGGAGTATTTGTACAAACTCGGATCCGATCCCTCTTTCCCTGTAATCCAGGTATTTGTACCGTCATATGTTATGCCATAAGGTTCGTCACATGTTGTTGGCAATTCTGAAACCGATCCATCGGCGATATTGATGCTGATGACTTTATAATCAGAGCCTTCCAGCAGGGTTGCGTAAAGAGATCCATTAATAATCTCAGCATCGAGAAACTCACCGGCATGATCAATTAATACAGCAGATGCAATCGATGGTGAGTTTATGTCAGTTGGACTGTTGGTTGTATGCCAGTACCCGACATGAGAGTCCAGAGAGAATGATCCCATATTAAATGTATCATCAGTTATCTCTCCGGCAGTTTCATAATGTATATAAGCTCCCAATGTGAGACGGTCATCAATTGTTGTTATGGTGAATTCCAGTAAATCGTGATTACTGGATAAATCATTTTCCCATATTCCGTCAATGGTGGTTGTAAGGATATTCTGACCATTCCACCCGGTACAGATAAGGGATCCTGAAATGCTTCCCGAACCTCCATGGTAAATCATGTTTTCTCCGCTAAAGGTCAAATCCAGGGAGACTGTTCCATAAAGTTCTACTCCATTTTCCCATAAACCATTCCAGGAGACTGCATTGGGCATGGTATTCTGATCCAAACCTGATTTACAGCCAAAAAAAAGTAAAAATATTGAAATCAATATAAATGATATACTCAGTTTCAACTTCATAGAATCCCTCCGCTTTAGAGATCAATAGATAAAAAATCATACTAGGTTAATTTAATATTGTACTATATATTTCTATAAAGTATAGATTAATCTAAGGCTGGTAATTTACTGTCAGCAAAAGAATAAGCGGTCTCCTGATTATACTTTGTTGCTATCGATTAATTCTATTCTCTGCTTCACCGATTCACGGGACGTAAATCGATCGGCCGGTGTATTCTTACAGTAATCTACCATCTGATCGATTGAGGAAACAGCTACATGCATACGCGTATCAGAGGAAGCGTAATAAATGTATAGCTTTCCATCATCATCATCAGTAATCAGTCCATTTGTAAAAACAACATTGGAGACATCTCCCGTTCTCTCTTCTTTTTCCGGGGCGATGAGATATCCACCGGGTGTGTAGAGTAGTTTTTCCAGATTGTCCAGTTCCGTCATAAAGGCATATATTACATAACGCAGTCCCGCTGCCGTATTTCTGACTCCATGGGCTATATGCAGCCATCCCTCTTTTGTTTTTATCGGTGGTGCACCTGCTCCGTTTTTTACTTCTTTTATAGTGTGATAGATTTTTTCATCTAAGACAGTCTCTTTAACAACGACAGCATTGGTCATGTCATCACAGTATCCCACAGAGATTCCACCACCGGATCCGGTATCGATAAATCCGTCTTGAGGCCTGGTGTAGAGCATGTATCTGCCGTTAACAAATTCGGGATGCAGAACCACATTTCTCTGCTGGGACGAGGGTGTTTTCAGATCCGGTAGTCTCTCCCAATCTTTCATATCTCTGGTTCGGATCATAGCGGCACTGGCTACAGCACTGACTGTATCACCTGGTGCGGCATCAGAATCTTTCCTTTCAGCACAGTAAATACCGTATATCCATCCATCTTCGTGCTGAGTTAATCTCATGTCATAGGCGTTGGTCTCTTTGTCGGGATTTTCCGGCATAAGCAGAGGTTTCTCTGTAAAACTGAAATGGATACCATCATAGCTGACAGCCAGTGCGAAAAAGGATTTTCTGTCCATACCTTCGACACGACACATAAGATAGTATTTTTCATCAAACTTTATAGCTCCGGCATTGAGCACGGCGTTGATTCCCATTCGCTCCATGAAATAGGGATTCGTGCTTTCATCAAAATCATATCGCCAGTTCAGCGGAGTATGATCAGCTGTGAGTATGGGATTTTCATATCGAGTGAAGATTCCGTTTCCCGGAATTACCGGTTTATTTCTTTTCTCCAGAAGATCGACAAAAGCCTTTTCCAGCATCTCTTTTCTCTCTTTAAACATTATCTTCCATTCTCCTTATCTGTTTATCTATGCGGTGAATTAGTTCTATGCAGGCCCTGCCGTTGTGATAGAGCGTTTTCCACATGCCCCCTTTTTCCCGGTTCAAAATGGAGCCGTCATCATTGATTCCCCAGAACCATTCACCATTGGTTTTATCTGACTGATTATCGATTATATAATCCCAAAGTTTTTTCAGTTTTTCCCTGTATTCGTCCTTGCCGGTCATCTCATATCCGTTCATCAGGCTGACAGCGTATTCCGCCTGAACCCACCATATTCTGACTTTATCCAGGTGCCCCTCCTGTTGTTCATTGTAGAGGCTGCCATCGGGAGCTGTCGCTTTGCTGCTTGAAACGTCGAGTAGCTTCAAAACAGTCTCCCTGTATTTTGTTTTCAGATCCTCATCTTCCAGAATTTCCAGAGCTTCCCATATGAGCCAGCTGGTTTCCACATCGTGACCGTAAGACTCAATATCACCTGATGGTGTCCAGTCCATGGAGAAATAGAGCTTCTGATGTCCAGTGACACTATTGTATATCTTTTCTGTAATTACAGAGATAAGAGAGATTAGAGCTTCCTTTACATCGTCTCTGCGGCTCTGGAAGTAGTAACGGGTATAAGCTTCCAGCAGGTGAAGGTTGGTGTTCATCGATTTGTCACAGGCCTGATCATCAGCTCCCAGATTATTGGCTCCCCCATAGGACCAGTCGCGATTGCAGGCTTCAATGTATCCATCCTTTTCCCAGTCTCTACCGTGTTTTTCCATAAGCGAGAAGATTTCCAGACAGAGTTTTTCATTCTCCTCTGAAGGCGCTATCATCTGGTATGTACTCAATCCGTAAAGGGCGAATGCATGTCCATAGAGTACTTTTTTGTTATCCAGAGGAAGGTCATTTGAGTCTATCAACCAGTAAAACCCACCATTTTCCCGATCTGACAGAGCCGATAGCAGATAATCTTTTATCTCCCCGGCGAACTGGAGATATTCTTTTCGGCCGGAAGTTCTATATGCTTCTGCATAAGTCCAGAGAAAGCGGGAAATCATGACCAGTCCCTTAGGGGCTTCAGGAAGAATGGTATTCTCATTGGATATTTCTCCGTAGAGCCCGCCTGACTGATCCTGAATATGATCCATCCAGTAGGGTAGTATGTTGGAGTGGAGCTCTTTTTCCACACTTTCCTTAAGATTCTGCCAGTTCATTTTGTTCCTCCGGTATTTGATTATACATGGAAAGTAAGTTGGTTGGAATAAAAACCAACCTAAATGAAAAAAAAAGTGTACTATAGTTATATATTTTTTATATCCTTATTTGAAATGACGCAGGAGTTTTATATGAGCAGCAATAATATTCGACAGGCACGGGAACGCTTTGATTCAGAGTTACATACAGATCAGTATAGAAAAATCCACAGTGATGATAAGCATCTCTCCAGGCTGATAGATGTTATGAATATTCAAAGTGATGGATCTTATCTGGATCTCGGAACAGGCAACGGTTATGTCGCTTTTGCTTTGGCTGAGAAATATAAGAAAATCCGCTTTACCGGTTTGGATATTGCTGTGAATTCTATTGAGAAAAACCTGGAGACAGCCATAGAGAGAAAACTTAATAATATCGATTTTACAGGTTATGACGGAGAAGAATTCCCCTTCGAGGATTCTGTATTTGACGGTATAGTTTCACGTTATGCTTTTCACCACTTTCCCGATCCTGAGAAATCGATAAAAGAGATCAAACGGGTTTTAAAGCGGGGAGGTTCCTTTCTCCTTTCTGATCCGTTGACCTTTGAAGATGACAGGGTAGGTTTTATCGATCGGTATCAGAAGCTGAAGGAAGATGGACATTATCATTTTTATTATGAAAAGGAGATTGTTCAATTGTTCAGGAAGTTTGGATTCAATAAAGAATCGGTATTTTATACGGAAGTTACATATCCCCGGGGTAGAGATAAACGGTATGATGAGCTCTTAGATAAAGTTAACCGCTCTGTTTCAGACTTATATCGTGTAGATGTGAGGGGAGAGGAGATTTTCATAACAGTAAAAGTCATGAATATTCGATTTTTAAAACAGCAGGGATAAATGTAATATGAACAATTAAATCTAAAACGGTATATTGAGAAGCTCTTTACTTAAATGTATAGAGATATAATAATACTGCTATGAAATGGATGAGAGAATACAAAGACCTGAGTGAGCTGGTCATAAGGGTCATGAATAAATATAGCTTCCTTCACAACAAACAACTGGAGTTTGGAGATGGAAACACTATCTCTTTTTCCGAAGCTCAGATTATTGAAGAAATTCTAAGAAGCAAAGATTCAAATATGACAACCTTAGCCAAAGAGCTGGGGGTGACAAAAGCGGCTGTAACAAAAACTATGAAAAAACTGGAAGCAAAAGGGTTTATTGACCGTTACAAATTAAGCTCAAACAAGAAAGATATTTATATGTCAGTAACTGATCTTGGGAACAGAATTTATCAGAACTATCAGAATTTCATTTATGAAAATCTATTTCAGGAGATATTCGAGATACTCGATCAATCTGATGAAAAAAGTTATTCCATGATAACTCATTTTTTCCGTTCCGCAGACAAATCACTACAGAAAGTTTCCGATAAAAAAATCCCTAAATAATTCTTGATGATATAGTTAACCTGGTATACAATAATCTCTGGAGGACATTATCATGTTATATTCAGCAACAAGGAACGATGTATTAAGTGTTGGCGAAAAAACAAAATTACCATCTTATGCCTGGATTCCCGAAGGGGAAGTCAAAGCTATTTTCATTGCAATTCATGGAGGAATGGCCCATGGAGGTGATTGGGAAACAACAGCGCTTTTTTTTAAAGATAAAGGCATCGCTACTTATGCTCTTGATTTAAGATGGCATGGTTTATTTCCCGAATATAATCCCGGAGAAAAAAATGTTTTTCATATAGACAGCTATGATACATATGCCAATGATATCCACAAACATTATGAATCAATCAGGGATGAGAATCCAAATACTCCGATTTTTATTCTATCTCATTCCAATGGTGCTCTTATCTCACTTTATTACGGATTAACAATAGGAAAAGATTCAGATATCAAAGGGTATATTACTTCATCGCCATGGCTTGTAAATCGTGTAAAGGTCTCAGCTCCTCTTACCCTGGCTGCAAAAATACTGGCTTTTATAAAACCGACCTTTTCAATAAAACCCGAGCCATTAACGGATGTTCTGACTCATGATGCAGAGATTACAGCCAACCATCACAAATTTGAGGAATTGGGAATTCGCGGAACCACGGCTTCTGCCCGTTTAAGTGTCGAATCTGTTAAAACTCAAAAATTCGTATTGGATAATATCAAGAATTGGGACCACAGCCCCATATTGGGGATTATTGCAGGAGATGATCATCTGGCGGATCCGGAAAGCAGTATAAATGCTTTGAATAGTATTAGTGCCGTTCGTAAAAAAATTCTGACCTATCCTCAGAACTATCATGAAAATTTCAATGAATTGAATCGTCTGGAAGTTTTTGATGAAATATGGAACTGGATGAATTCTCTATAATTCCGACCGTTCGAATTCGAGCAGCCATTTTTTTCTGTGCAATCCTCCTCCGTAACCGACCAGTTTGCCATCGGAACCGATGACACGGTGACAGGGGATGATAATGGCAATGCGATTATGTCCGTTGGCTGAGGCTACAGCTCTCACAGCACTTTCCTTTCCCAGAGCAATTGCCTGATCTTTATAGGATCTTGTTTCTCCATAGGGAATATTTCTCAGTCCTTCCCATACGGATTTTCTGAAGTCTGTTCCGGGAGTCTCTAAAGGTATTGAAAAGACCTTTCTTGTACCACAGAAATATTCCTGAAGTTCTGTCTGAACCTGATCCAGATAGGGATTTTCTCCCGGAAGAATAACGGCGTTTAATCTCTTACACAAATCTTTGAATTCCCTTTCCAGCATTCTCCGATCAGTAAATTCGAGCATACAAAGGCCATTTTCTCCTGCAACAGCGAACATCGGGCCAATGGGAGTGGTGAAACGTACTATATTCAAGACAGTTTTTTCTGTTGAATTGCTCGGTGCATCTCCAAAAATGGTACGGAAGCTTTCGTTGAAGCCACTCAGTGAATCATATCCACTATCAAATGCCGAATTAGTCACAGTTTCCCCTTTTTTTATACTGTTGAATGCTGTATTTATTCTCAACATCCTCTGATACGAATGAAATGTCATATTGTGATGTTTTTTGAACCACCTTCTTATGCGGCTCGGTTCGATATTTCGCTTTCTAAGATCATAATCTTTCAATTTCAAATAGGGATTCTGCTGAAGTTCTTTGATTAGCTCCTGGATGTAAACTGGAGTTTCGTTTAGTTTGTCCTTGGGTTTACAGATCTTACAGGGCCGGAATCCGTGCTGAATCGCTTCTTCTGTAGTGTCAAAGAATATTACATTCTCTTTTTTGGGTTTTCTCGCTGTACATGATGGTCTGCAGAATATTCCGGTAGTTTTGACTGCAGTTATAAAAAGACCTTCAAATTCTGTATCTTTTGTTCCGATGGTATTGTATTTTTCTTCAAATGTTAACTTATTCATTAATATGAATTTAGCATTCAAAAAATGATTCAGCTACCGAAAAATGAACACATATGTTTTTCAGTTGCCGAATCCCTTCTCCTTCAACCAGACCAGAGCATCGTCCTTATTCAGGAAATACTTTTCTATTGGAGGAGTCTCAGGGCTGAATCCGTAAACGTCTTTCAGTTGATTTTTCAGGATGACAGTGCTTATATCTTCACATTCACAACAGACGATGGCAATGCTGTGCATATTTTGCTCCAGACGCCATTTGTGAAATTGCTGCAGTATCGGGATGGAATCAGGTGTATAAATACTCAAGCCATGAACGCGGATAAGCATTGCCCATTGTGAGTAACTTCTCAGCACCGCTTTGATCTCTTTGCGGGCTTTGTCTTCGTATTTTTGAGCAGCTTCTCTGTTCCATGGTCCATAAGCGTCTACTGTGAGCAGATTTCCCGATGATGAGATTATATGAGATCCATGGGGAGTGAATTCGCTGTCCATTTCTTTAACTCCAGACTATTTCTATTAATAGTATATTCGAATCCTTTACTTTTTGCTTGAAATCAATTTGCATAATACAGTAAGTTACAATCGAAATAATAGTTGAACTGAATAATAAAGGATGCCAAAATGCCAGACAATAGCAAACTCACATTATCTGATAACCTGCCTCTCACCTGTTCCCGTTCAGGTACTTGTTGTCATGGTAAAATCGTCAGTCTTAATCCATGGGAACTGGCCTGCCTGGCAGAGGCAAAGGGACTGACACCGAAGGATTTTCGAGATCGTTATTGTGATTTTGGCGGCATCCAATTGAGTTTTGATGGTGCTCCGGGCTGGAAAGGGCTACCTGCCTGTAGCCAGTATAGAACTGATTTCGGATGTATTGTCCATCGCGGGAGACCGTTGGTGTGCCGCTTATATCCTCTTGGTCGTCAAAAGCAAAATGAAAAACCTATTTATATATTCCAGGGACATGATTTTCCCTGTCTGGAAGGGTGCCCGGAGGTTGTCGATTTACCATACATGACTGTTGAAGATTATGTTTCCGGGCAGGCAGTTCTGAACTATGAAGTCGCTCAGGATGAATATCTCGAAGTAATGCAGAATTTAGCAGATGGTGCTTTTGTTCTCCTTCTGGAAAGTGGTTTGTCAGAATCCGGTGATCGAAAAACATTGGCTCTCTGGCGTGAGATGGGGAATGAAGAGCCGGGAAAATTAGCCGGGAGACTTGGTAAACAATGGGTTGATCGACTGATGCTCCCTGATTTAGCTGATTCTTTAAGCGATCCCATCGCTTATTCCCATAAACATTACGACCTGCTCTTATCAAAAGCTGAGGATTCATTCAGTGCTCTGGACAATCTTCAGGCTTATAGCGAAGCATCGGCACTAATGATGGGACTGGCATTACATCTCGGTCGGAGTCTGGGGGCCAATCCCTCTGAACTGGCTGAACATTGGATTAAAACCGCAAAACAGCATGGGGCCCATGACTAAAAGTACTGAACCCAATATGCCTGAACTGACTGATTGAAGGGCATATATCAAAAGGGGACTTATTGAAAAAACACGGAGATCTCTTATTATCTGAAGATCCGTTTCAGGCTCTGCAGAGTATGCTATTTTCACTCGCAATGAGATATCTATTGATGATCGATGAGAGCCATCCTGTATCAGACACATTCTCAGAATTATAGGCTAATACTCCCTCAATGGATGTCTCAAAAGATGGACTCATTTCAAGACCGGATTCCAAAGTTAAATTCTTCCAGTTTTCCGAATGGGAATTAAGCAGTAGGATTTGAGCTCTTATAATAATCAGTGCTTCACTGTCGCTGTATCCATAGATATTGATAAAAGAGCTTTCTCTTTCGATTTCGGTAATAATCAGGTTTTCAATTATTTCTGTTTTATTTGTTGCACATTCTGGAAGGCTGATATTCTTTCCGGTAACTGTAAAGGTAATTCCATTAGAGGCTGATTTGCAGAGAAGCCCGTTCATGGACTCATCTAAATCACTGACAAAAACATCACTGTAAATAATCTTCATATCTTTATCCTTACTCTTTGTGATCATAAGTGATCGTTAATTGATGATATATTATCATGAAAGTGTATTAAGAATCAACAACGATCACAATAGTATAATAAAATCTAAATTAGAATGCTGTTTTTTTGTATTATATTTTCTGGATAGTTAATCCGTGGTCTTTTATCAGATCATCATAAAATTCGACTTTGTGATTTATTCTGTCCAGAGATCCATTGAGTTCGGATATCATTGAAATCAGTTCCTGCTGATGTTCAATTAGAATTTCACGTCGTTTTACAGCAGTATTATCACCGTCTTCCATCAATTTCTGATATAGACGTATTTTATCGAGAGGCATTCCTGTTGACTTAAGGCAATTCACAAAACCCAGCCACTTTTTATCCTCTTCTCTGTATACTCTGCGTCCACCTGAATCTCGTGAGATTTTGGGTGTAACACCTGTTTTTTCATAAAATCTGAGTGTGTCTGCCGTTAAATTCAGTTCTTCGGCAACTTCTCCGATTGTCATTCCTGTCTTCAATAATTAACCCCATGGCTTATTGTTTAAATTTACTCAAAAGCTCCGCGTTAGCATCGATACAAAATCCACAGAACCATTAATAGCATTGTTTCTGGCTTCTTCTACGGAATCACGGATTTCATTACTGATCTCGTCGGTATAGTATGGAACAAATATACCTTCATTTAAACCGGCAAGATTGACTTTCCCTTCAAGTTTTCCTTCCAGAAATAACATCAGAGCCCATTTATAGAAAACAGCGAAATCAAATCCTATACTGGCAACTACTGTTCCGGGAGCTATTGCATTCTGATTGCTGGAAAAACCGATGAATTTGACATTTTTCTCCTTTGCTGCCTGTATGGCTCCCAGGCCGACCTGGTTTGCATAAAAGAACAGAACATCAGCACCATTCCCAATCATCTCTTCAGCCATAGATTTGCCCAGGGACACGTCTTCCCAGGAATTGGCATAATCCCTGAATATTGTTATATCGATATTTCTATTTGATTTGGCATATATCGTTGCTGTTTTTTCATAAACATCGAGCAGATCAACCATAGCCCGATTGCGAAATCCTCCAACTGTTGCGATGATACCACTTTCTGTAATATTCGAGGCAATTACTCCGGCAAGAAAACTGGCTTCGTATTCTTTGGGAAAAATAGGTGAAACATTGGATGATTTGGAAAGAGTTCCGTTTACAACACAGAATTTTGTATTCGGGTAGAATTGAGCTACTTCATTGGCGGCTTCATCGAATTGAGTTCCTGCAGCCATTATCAGATCGTAATTCATTTCTGCATATCTTCTAAATGTCGATTTGAAATCTTCCTGTTGAATATTTTCGATGTATTCTATGTTTGTTCCGAGTTCCTTGTTACAGGCAAGTAATCCATCATAGTTTGTGGCGTTCCAGCTTTGATCATTAATAGGTCCGGGAAGCAGCAATATTATTTTGTAATCTGAAGGATTTAAACCGGATTTGTTTTCACTCTTTCCCAATCCCAAAAGAGATATGGCAGAACAGAGGAAAAAGGCTAAACTCATGACTATTATTTTATTCATACCTATTTAGAATTATTTACCATTTGAAGACAGATTTCAATTAGATAGGAAGTTTAATGATGAATTTACATCCATAACCCTCAGATGATTCAACAGATAATTTCCCTTTGTGGATTTCGGTAATAATGAAATAGGATACACTTAGGCCTAATCCTGTTCCGATTCCCACAGGTTTGGTTGTAAAGAATGGTTCGAATATTTTCTTTTTAATTTCATTGCTCATGCCTGGACCGTTATCCTCAATTTCTATAACAAGTAATTTTTCTTCGTTATTAAGATAGGATCTTATTATAATTTTCGGATTTTCTATTCCTGCAGATTGCATAGCTTGAGCTCCATTTCTGAGGATATTGAGAAGTACTTGTTGAAGCTTGGCACTTTCACAAGGTATAGAAGGCAGATCATCAGTATATTCTCTGCTTATTGTGATTTGTTTGAAATCATATTTCTTTTTAAGATCATAATCAGTTTCAGCAAGTTCCAGTGTTTTATCTAAAATTTTTGAGATATCATTGGATGTAAAAAGATTTTCGCTCTTCCGGGCAAAAGTGAGCATATTATTGACAATAACGGCAATTCTCTTTCCCGATTCATTTATTTTTTCAAGCATGGAAGGTATGCCTCTTAATTCAATATATTTGTGAATTGCCTCCATTGTCGTACCTGCTGTTTTGGCACTTTCCATATTTGCTTCAATCTTTTTTTTATCATCAAGTCTACGTGCCATTACATTGGCTGTTTGCAGCATTCCAGCTAAAGGATTATTTATTTCATGAGCCATACCTGCTGCCAGGCCTCCTATGGACAACATTTTTTCACTTTGTACGATCACTTCCTCCAGATGCACACGATCCGTAACATTGTCTACTCTCACAACTGCACCCATGACTCCATTTGTGATCAATGGATAGATGGTTATATCTTCAAAGATATTTCTGTTCCCTTCTTTCCTGTTTTTTTTCTGTTTAGTTTTTGTCTCTTTTGTCCGGATGCTCTCTTCTATTAAGTCCATTTCGTCAGCCATGGCCGGAAAGACCTCGGATAAAGATTTATCCTGAGCTTCATTAGATGTTATTCCAGTAGTCACTTCCGCTGTTTTATTCCATAAAGTAACAGCTCCCTCTGCATTTACTCCCACTAGAATAGAAGGCATGGAGTCTATAATGTTAGACAAATAGTTTCTGAATTTATTCAATTCCTGTTCTACTTTTTTTCTGGCTGTTATATCTCTGGTCACGCCTTCAACACCAAGGTTATTTCCATCTTTGTCTTTGTAGAAGTGTGCGTTAGTTGATGCCCACCATGGAGAACCATTTTTTCTTTTCAATTCTGATTCATATTCAGTTACAATACCGTCACATTCAAGTTTGTTAATGAATTCAGCCCTTTCCTCAATTGTGAAGAAAAGTTCGTCACTTGCTTCGGCACTGAGGGCTTCCTCGACGGTATACCCCGACATCTGAAAACATGATGGGGAAATATAAACAATCTTACCATTTTGATTTGTCCTGTATCTGAGATCCGGAACATTTTCTACAAGAATGCGATACTTTTCTTCACTATCGCGGAAAGCTGTTTCCATATGTTTTCTTTCCTGAATTTCAAATTGGAGTTTTTTCATATATAAGAAAATAAGGACGATGATAGCAAGAGCACCAATGACTATAGCTGAGAAAAACCAGTTCGATTTCCAGAAGGGAGGAATGACCTTTATGTTGAGAGAATAACCTGCATCATTCCAGACACCGTCATTATTGGAACCCTTTATTCTTAATGTGTAATTTCCACCTTCAAGACCGGAATACCTCCCGGCTGGTGCATTCTCACTGTAAAACCAATCATTATCGCGACCGACCAGCATATATGCAAATCGGTTTTTTTCCGGATGAGTATAGTTCAATACTGCAAATTGGAATTCAAAAAAATTCTGTTTCCAGCTTAAAGTCACATCTTTTAGCTTGTCAGGAGACACATTCACGTTGTCCTGACTGTTTCCCATGGTGAATTCTGTTAAGAATACCGGAGGAACTGTTGTATTTTTATTCAGTTGGTCGGGATAAAAGTTGTTTACTCCGAATTCTCCGCTGAACCACATTTCTCCATCTGAGGACTTGAAACTTCTTCTGAAATTATTATCCAGAAACCCATCGCTTTTAGAGTAAACATCTATGACGGATCTGCTTTTTAAATTGAATTTCACAAGGCCATTATCGATTGTTCCAATCCAGAGATTGCCTGTAGAATCTTCCTGGATGGTTTGATTAATCCCTACAACAGGGAATCCAGTATCGATATTGTAATGCCTGAATACTTTTTTCTTCCTGTCGAAAAGATCCATCCCATTTGTGAATCCACCAACCCATATATCTTCATTTGAATCAATAAACACAGTGGAAACCTGATTGAATCCAATAGAATCTCCGTCGTCGGGATTATGAACAAATCGCGTGATTTCCTCACTTTTTTTGCTTAAGATACACAGGCCTTCTGATGTCGATATCCACAAATAACCTTTCCCGTCATCAACAACCGACCATACAGATCCGGCAGTTATGGTATTTTCATCATTTGGATCATTGACATAGTGAGTGAATAGTCCTGTACGTGTATCAAATCTATCTAGTCCCGATGAGAGTGCTAACCAGAGAATATTGGATTCTGCTTCATCTTTAATTACGGATCCTCCCGTTGAGGTCGACCGATTTATGCTGTTGGGGTTTTCAGGATCATTTCTAAAATGCTGAACCGTTTTTCCTGTCTCAGTATTGAAAAGGGTCAATAGACCACGGTTGCTCAAAAGCCATATTTTCTCTTTATCCTCCCAGCATAATGCTGTCGTAAAAGGTCCCAGGAATGGATCGATCTCACTGTAAACATAATGGGTATACTTATTCGTTTTGCGGTCGTATACATTGAGAGCACCTTCAACAGATATCCATATCTTATTTGCAGAATCTTCCGTTATGACCAGAACTTGAGAATTGGACAGACTGTTCGGGTTTGAAGGCTGATGTTTATGGCTACCGATATTTCTGCTGAATTTATCATATTTGTCAAATACACCATCAAGGGTATGAACAATCCAGAAGATTCCCGATTCATAGTCTTCATAAACAGTACTGACAAAATTGGAACTGATAGCATAAGGACTATCGGGATCGGCAGAATACCTGATAAATTGATTATTCTCTTCATCAAACATATCCAGACCTGAAATCCCGGAATCTTTGTGAGTTACCCAGATTCTATCAGAGGAATCTTTGTAGAGATAATAAATCTTATTATCTCCGAGACTATTCTCTTCTTCAGGATTGAACTGATAATGGTTAAAGGAATTATCTGATACACTCAGAACGGAGATCCCATTATCTTCTGTACCGATCCAAATATTACCATCTCCATCCTCGCAAAGGGACAAGATACTATTACTCGCCAAACTGCTTTTGTCGCCCTTAATTGAACTAAAGTGCGTCCATTGATTTAATTCCTCATCAAATCTGTTCAGCCCGGAAGCTGCTGTACCAATCCATATAATCCCCTTGCTATCCATGATAACAGAGGTAACATTATTATCACTTAAACTATTTGAATTTTCCCGATCGTGAAAAAAGTGAGTGAATCTACCGGAGTTCTTATCGTAAATATCTAATCCGTTTACAGTTCCAATCAGGATCCTGTTTCTGTTGTCGGCAAATAATCTCTGGGGGGAAGACACACCGGAATAATTACTTGATAAACTGTTCAGATCCTCCGGATCGTGCATATACTGAGTGAACTTAAGAGTTCTTTTATCCAGTTTATTTAATCCGTTTTCCTTTGTCAGTATCCAGAGATCACCATCCAGGTCCATAACTATAGATTGGGTCGCAGGGCCGGAAATGGAATTCTCTTCTGTTCGAAAATATCTTATTTCGTAACCATCGTATCTTGCTATTCCTCCATAATAGCAGAACCATAGGAAACCATCGAGATCGCGGATCATATTGCCTTCAATCTGATTGGGTAGATTCGTGAGACCTATTTCAAATTTCAATTTGTTTTCGGGATGAAGTGTTATGGAAATTAAAGAGAAAAAGATCAAAATCATGATCAGTTTAATTGAAACGAAACTAATTTTTACTGGCAATATTTTCCCTCTGGTCAGATTTCTCTGTGCTAACCTACAACTAATTATATTGTAGGAACAAATGGATGACAAAATAAAAGTTATAATAGAAGCTCAAACACCCGTTAAAGGAATATTCCCAAAACAACACTTTAGTGTCTAATCCATCATTTGTTTTTGTGCTTATACTATATTTATAATAATAAGGACTGTTGGGAGATTATATATGAAAGCTGTTGTGTATACAGAATACGGGGCACCGGAAGTTTTAAAACTTCGTGAAGTTGAAAAGCCTGTTCCGGGAAATAATGAAATTTTGGTAAAAGTTTTGGCATCGTCCGTTACATCGGGGGTATCATTCATTCGAAAAGGAGAACATCCCGATTCAAGGTTGTTTACTCTCATTTTACGATTATTTCTGGGCCTATCAAAACCGAGAAAAACAGTGCTTGGATATGAAGTAGCCGGAACTGTGGAATCTACCGGCAGAGATGTGAAGTCTTTCAAAACCGGTGATCATATTTTCGGGACAACAACGGGATTGAAACAGGGAGCATATGCAGAGTATGTATGTTTACCGGAACATTGGAAGTCCGGTGTTGTCGCTAAAAAGCCAGAGAATCTTTCCTTTGAAGAAGCAGCAGCAATCCCCGTAGGCGCTATGACAGCATTGTATACATTGAGGAAGGCCAACATTGCTGAAGGACAGAGAATCCTCGTTTACGGAGCATCGGGCAGTGTCGGTACCTATGTTGTACAACTGGCAAGTTATTTTGGTGCTGAAGTTACGGGAGTTTGCAGTACAACGAATCTTGATATGGTCCAATCCATTGGGGCTCATAAAGTTATAGATTACACCAAAGAAGATTTTACTAAAAACGGCGAGATCTATGATGTTATTTTTGATGCGGTCGGAAAGCATTCGAAAGCACGATGCAAGGGGTCCCTGAAGAATAAGGGATTCTATCTTTCCACCAATACACCGACAAAAGAACTGACTGACAACCTGATTTATCTTAAAGGCTTAGTGGAAAAAGGGATTATCAAACCGGTGATCGACCAATCATTTCCCCTGGAACAAACTGCTGAAGCGCACAGATATGTCGATGGCGGGCATAAAAAAGGTAATGTTGTAATTAGGGTTGAACAGTAGATTTCAGTTGACAAAACAGGTGGCGGCGTAAAAAAGTGTGATGTATAATGAACCTGTGTCTGTCCCTGTTTTAGCTACGAAATTCTTTATTCCGCCTCTTCGATCTAAAACCATTCTCCGGTCCCGTCTTATGGATCAGCTGAATAGGGGACTCGAGTGTAAACTGATTCTTATTTCTGCATCGGCAGGTTTTGGAAAAACAACTGTTGTCAGTGAATGGGTCTCCAGGTGCCGACAGCCTGTCGTATGGTTATCACTCGACGAAGAGCATAGTGAATCTATGCGTTTTCTGACTTATTTTATCACCGCTTTACAGGATGTAAGCAAAGATATTGGTTCTGACCTAATTCTGGAAATTCAAAGCCCCCAGTCACCTTCTTTGGATCTGATACTGTCAAAACTAATGAATGAAATAGTGGCCATTAATGATGATTTTGTATTTATCCTCGATGATTATCATGTTACCGATTCTATAGAAATTGATAAAATTCTCATCTTTTTGTTAAAGAACATGCCCGTTCAAATGCATCTTGTTCTCATCACCAGAGAAGATCCGCATCTGCCTTTGGCGAGACTGAGGGCTCGTGGTGAAATGGTGGAAATCAGAGCTGCAGATTTGCGATTCACATCATCAGAAGCTACGGATTTTCTCAATCAGATGATGAATCTCAATTTGACGGAAAGTGATATTACCGCATTGGAAACCCGAACAGAAGGTTGGATAGCAGGTCTTCAATTAGCGGCTATATCAATGCAGGGGCAGAAAAAATCCTCAGATTTCATAGAGTCATTTACAGGAAGCCATCATTACATTCTCGATTATCTTATTGAAGAAGTCCTGCATCAGCAATCCGGAGATACCCAGTCATTTTTGATCCGGACATCTATGTTAGACCGTATGTGCGGTTCTCTTTGCGATTCAATTTTGCAGAACCCTGAGGCTGAAGGACAGAAAACATTAGAAAAACTGGAACAGTTGAACATGTTTATCATCCCCTTGGATAATGAACGTCACTGGTACAGATATCACCACCTTTTTGCAGAGCTTTTGAGACAGAGATTACAACAGAGTAAAATGGAAACAGTGAAACTGCATGTACGAGCCAGCCAATGGTATGAAGATCATGACCTCTATATTGAGGCATTTAAGCATTCTGCATCAGCAGGAGATTTGGACAGGACAATCAGGCTGCTCGAGGGGAACGGGATCCCCCGTCATTCGCGAACTACAGTTCTTTTGATCCTGAACTGGCTTCAGTCTCTACCTGAAGAGATCATGAATGGCAGGCCATTATTGTGGATAACCTATGGTTCGGTCTTATTGGGTACTGGCATAATTACCGGTGTTGAGGAAAAGCTTCTCGCTGCGGAAAAAGCTATCGGATCTGTAATTCCAGACAGCAAAACAGATGAAACAACAAAAGATTTGATCGGCCGAATAGCTTCGACCAGGGCGATTTTAGCAGTGACTAAATACGATGCAGAGGTCATTTATGCCCAATCGGTAAGAGCACTGAAATACCTTCATGTTGACAATATGGCTTCGCGGACAACGTCCACCTGGACTCTTGCTCAGGCATATGAACAGAAGGGAGATCTGTTAAATGCGGCAAAGTCTTATAAAGAAGCTATTTCAATCGGATTGACATCGGGAAATTATCTATTTGCAATCTTATCCGAAGCTGGCCTTGGAGATCTTCTGGAAGCTGAAAACAGACTTCACAAGGCTTCCCAAATTTATCAGCAGGTACTGCAGCAGGTCGGAAAGCAACCCCTGCCGGTTCTCTGCGATGTATACCTCGGGCTGGCAAGGATTCACTATCAGTGGAATGATCTGGAAAGGGCCCGTGAATATAGTGATATGAACATACATCTCTCAAGAAAATTTGAAAATGGAATAGATAGATTCATACTTGCCGATCTTTTTGCTGTCCGCTTAAAAATCGCCTCTGATGATCTGGACAATGCATCAGCATTATTAAAATCTATAGCCAATACTGTACACCATGATAACTTCAAACACCGGATCCCTGTTCTTGCTGCAATGCAGGTAGAATTAAAGATTAAACAAAGGGATCTGATATCAGCAGCTGAAATTGCAAAAAAACATGATTTGTCCATTAGCAGAGTTAAGGTTCTGCTTCAACAGAGCAAGCCATCGGAAGCTTTGAAAATACTTGACCCTTTGTTTCTCAATATGGAAGAGGAGAAACGAGAATTTAAAAAGCTGAATATTATGATCCTTCAGATTCTCGCCCTCTATGGTAAGGGAGAGAAGAAAAAAGCCTTTCATCTTCTGGAGAAAGTTCTCAGAATTACAGAACCGGAAAACTTTGTCAGGATTTATATCGATGAAGGACAATCTATGTTCAGGATATTATCTGAAGCAAAAGCCCGCGGAATGATGCCGGAATATTTAAATAGAATAGTCTCTCTCTTTAATGTGGAACAAGATCAGGGTGTCAATCAGCCGTTGATAGAATCCCTGAGTCAGCGGGAACTCGAAGTTCTCGATCTTCTCTCCCTCGGATTATCCAACAAAGAAATCTGCGATAAACTCTTCCTCGCTCTGGATACTGTCAAAGGGCACAACCGGAGAATCTACAGTAAACTAGGTGTGAAAACCAGAACTATGGCAATCAGTAGAGCCAGATCCCTGAACATCCTCAACTGAAAAACAACACTTTAGTGTCTAACCATCTGATATTTCCCGGTATATCTTTCTTATATCAAGGAGAGATTTTATGAAAAATATACGAAGATGGGGCGCCATAGCTGCCTTATACGAAGGGATTGCATACATCATAGGGATGTTGTTTTTTCTATTGCTTCTAGACTATACAGGGATAACAGATCCCGTTACAAAAATTGCTCTTTTTATAGAAAACCAAACCATTATTTATGTACTGAACCTGATAATATATGTTTTTTTTGGTGTTTTTATGGTTATTCTGTCACTGGCGCTTTTTGATCGATTAAAAGAAGGGTCGCAGATGCTTGTACAGATTGCAACAGCCTTCGGACTTATCTGGGCGGCAATAGTCATTGCCAGTGGCATGGTCTTTAATTTGGGGATGGATACAGTTATCGGTCTCTATGCGCAGAATACCGAACAGGCTGGAACTGTCTGGCTGGCAATTGAATCTGTTGCAGATGGGATTGGCGGAGGTAATGAGATTGTCGGCGGTATATGGATTCTGCTTATCAGTATCGCGGCTCTTCAGGTAAAAAAGTTCCCAAAAGCATTGAATATAATCGGATTAATTGTTGGTATTTCCGGAATACTTTCCACTATTCCTCCTCTCGGGGAAGTGGCGGGAATGATTTTTGGAATGATTCAGATCATTTGGTTTATATGGCTTGGAATCCATGAATTATCAGATAAGAGTTAAAGGCCATCTCCATGTCCGATGGTCTGACTGGTTTGAAGGAATGACTATTGTTCTGGAGGAGAATGAAGAAACCGTGATAACCGGTGAAGTGAGCGATCAGGCTGCCTTGCACGGTTTACTGAAACAGATCAGGGATTTAGGTATGCCGCTGATTGCGGTTAATCCCATATAAATAATTGAGTGGAGGATACTAGTATGGACTTGAAAAGGAAAGTATCAATAACATTTGGAATTCTGTTAATCTCTGGAATAATATTTGGAATATTAAGTTCAGTTCCTGCATTGGAGAAGCAGAATTATCTAAGTGTATTATCATCGATCAAGCTGCAAGTTTTGATGGCGGCATTTTTTCAATTTGCTATGGCTGTTGTATATGTGTACATCGCTGTTTTATTATTCCCGGTGCTGAAACAATATAATGAAAGAATAGCCCTTGGTTATTTTGCCTTTAGAATTATTGGTGCCATGTTTCTTTTTATTGGCATAGTTTCTCTACTGTTATTGCTGTTCATCAGTCAGAGTTTTGCATCAGCCGGTCAACCGGATCCATCACATTTTCAAACGATAGGTCAACTGCTTAGAGCCGGAAGGGATTGGATGAATCATGTTGCCATGATCCTGCCCTGGAGTATCGGAGGAATGTTACTGTATTATGGTTTTCTCAGAATGAGAATTGTTCCCCTCTGGTTATCCATATGGGGGCTGACCGGTTCTATTTTGACTCTGCTCGCGACTTGCATGTTGATGTTTGATTTGATACAAATAGTAACACCTGTTTATTTTATACTTCTTATTCCGACTGCTGTTTTTGAGTTGGTTCTGGCTGTATATATGATAATAAAAAGGTAGACGGAACTCACTATGGGAGAAAATATGCTTTCAGAAAATGAAGAATTAAAGAGGGATATCACAACAGCTTTTTCAAAGGTTTCCAATGTATATGATTCGGGTAAAAACAAGTTTTTTTCCGATATTGGTAAAATATCAGCTGAAAAGATGAATATTGCCCAGGGATCAACAGTACTTGATATAGCGACGGGGCGAGGTGCTTTTCTTTATCGGGCTTATGATCATTCAGCTCCTTCGGGCAAAGTCATAGGTATTGATTTGGCTCAGGGCATGATAGACTCTACAACAGAAGAAATAAAAGAAAAAGGGCTGGATATTGAACTGCTTCTTATGGATGCGGAAGCTCTTGATTTTGAAGATAATTCTTTTGATTATGTATTCTGCGGTTTTGCAATTTTCTTTTTTCCCAATCTGGAAAGGGCTTTATCGGAAATATACCGCGTATTAAAACCCAACGGGAAATTCGGAGTTTCAACATTTAATGCCGATCCTGTTTCTGATGAAGAGTGGTTTGTTGACATAATAAAAAAACACCTGAAAAGAGAAAACCATGAGGAAGAACAAGAGGATAAAAAAACATCACCTGTTTTCGATACGATTGAAGGAATGCGGAATATATTCAAAGGCGCTGGTTTCAATCATATAGAAGTTTCCAATGAAAATCTGGAATACTATTATACTGAAGATGAATGGTGGGATGAATTGTTCACTCATGGCGGAATCAGGACAATGGATAAATTTACATCGGAAAAACTGGAACTTTTCAAAGCAGATGTTTATGCAAAATTGAGAGAGCTAAAGACTGCTAAAGGTATTCTCAGAACTATTTCCGTTTTATTCACATACGGGATCAAGTGAGAATAGTGTGCTGATTACATCTCATCAATAGCGGTAAGTCTTTCTGGCGATATTGCTTTTGTTCCGCCGATCAGTTCTCCCATATATGTCATCCGGGCTGATGCTTCCAGAACTTCTATTCTGTCGTATGCCTGAAAGAGGCTGTTTCCAATAGTGATAACTCCATGGTTTTCCATAAGAACAACTCTTGTTTTTTCATCTGAAAAAGCATCGCTGACAATTTGAGCGAGGTCTTTAGTTCCCATTAGCGCATAAGGAGCAAAAACCGGTTCACCCAGCATAAAACGGGCTTCTGCCAGTAAATCAGTTCTCAGTTTTTTATCTATAGCTGTAAACAGGCTTGCATGGATGGGATGAGCATGAACAATCGCATTTATGTCAGGTCTTTTTTTGAAAATTTCGAGATGCATATCTGTTTCAATACTGGTTTTCAGCTGTGGTGTAAGATTTTCTCCACTCAGTTTTACAACTGCGATTGTCTCACTTTTCAAATTGCCTTTGTCCAGTGCTGAAGGTGTAATCAATATTGTATCATTATCAACTCTGAGGCTGATATTGCCTCCGGAACAAGTCGTCAGATTTCTATTGTACAATCGCTCCATAATTTGTGCTGTTTCATTTTTCTCTTTTTCATAACTCATAGGGAACAATAAACAGGAAGCCTGCAACTGTCAACACAAGTTGATTTCAATATCATTTAAGTACACATGCAGCTCATTTTGCGTTAATATGGTTCAATCAATCACAGTTTTGAGGAGAACCCCATGCAGATTCATATTATCGAACCTTTGGCGATTTCACAGGATAAAAAAAGAGAGCTGACAGAATTATTCAATCAGAATGGACATGAAGCGAAGTTTTTCTCAGACCGCAATGAAAATCCCCGGGAGATCATTAATAGATCACACAAAGCAGACATTGTCGTATTCGGGAATCTGCCTTTTCCAGAAGAGTGTGTTAATGCTCTTCCCGATCTCAAAATGGTTGCTGTCGCTTTTACTGGTGTCGATCATGTCGCAGTACAGGCTTGCAGGAATAGGGGCATTGCTGTTTGTAACGCTTCCGGTTATTCGACTATCAATGTTGCGGAGCTGACTATCGGATTGATGATAGATGTGCTTAGAAATGTGACAAGACTCGATCCGGTTACAAGAAATGGCGGGACAAAAGAGGGATTTGTCGGTTTTGATCTTTCCGGTAAAACTGTTGGTATAATCGGTACGGGGGCAATAGGTCAGAGAGTTGCCAGCTTACTGAAAGGTTTTGATTGCACGATTCTGGGATATAACAAAGGACGGCAACCGGCTGATGATTCTCTGGGAATACTATACACATCTATGGAAGAATTGCTGATGAAAAGTGATATAGTTACTCTCCATTGCCCTCTTAATAAAATGACAAGAGGGTTGCTCGGTGAAGAGGAATTCTCGCTTATGAAAAACTCGGCGTATATTATTAATTGTGCCAGAGGACCTATTATAAATACTGAAGCTCTGGTCTCAGCTTTAAAAAATGGAGATATAGCCGGAGCTGGAATTGATGTTTTTGATTCCGAACCACCTCTGGATTTAGAGAATCGACTCTTGAAAATGGAGAATACAGTTGTAACGCCACACATTGCTTTTGCAACTAAAGAAGCATTTATTAGAAGGGCGGATATAGTTGCGGATAATATTCTGAGTTGGATAGATGGCAGTGGGAAAAATGTAATAGTTTGATTTAGTAATTCAAATATAGAAGTCTATGACTGAACCAATAAAACTTAATTGTGATTGATCAATCTGTTGTGCGACATTCATTTTAATCAGTTTCTCGGCTAAGTCTTTCTCCAGCGGCTGTGCGCTTTTAAGGAGTTGTTCTAATTGTAAATTATTAAACTGTATAGGATTATTTTCAATTTCCATATTTTTATATTCGGTCAGAAGTCCCATAAAATCAAGAGGAACATTAATCTGTATCTGAATGGCAAGACAATATCGATGGCAGAAAATTGTAATTGACATATATACATGACTTGAGAAATAAATATCAACTCGTAATTATTTTGATTTTTAATTATGTTCTTCTTTATACTTAGATAAAGAGGTTCTAAAATGAAACAGAGAGGTTCTATTCAGACCAAATTGCTATTGTTCTTTGCAATAATTTTTATAATTTCAATAAGTGTTATCACAATCATAAATAACTATATCGCCCGTGAGTCAATAAAAACCAGACTTTTTCAATCAGAGATCCCGGCTATCGTAGATACGGTAATCGCTGAAGTCGATGATAAAATTATGAAAACGGTATCGGGTATATCCGTAATGGCTGAAGATCCATTTATTCAGGAATGGATCCTTGAAGGTGAGCCTGAGTCTCAATTGCCCAAAATTTTAGAACGCCTGCAAAAAAATATTGAACGATTCAATACAATGGGCAGTAATATCGTTGTCTGGAAAAGCGGCAATTACCACGATTATAATCAAAGCGGGTATAATCCCAAAAAGATACAGGATACAGACACATGGTTCCCGGCATTTAAAGAAAGTGGTCTTAAATCTAATATAAACGCCTATGTCAACCATGAATTATTTGGAGAAGTAGCCTTTATAAATGTCAGAATAGATTACAAAGGTGATTTCCTGGGCCTTGCATCTGTGTCCCTCAGTCTTACTGATTTTGTTAATACAATTGTGAACAAGACCATAGGGAAAGAAGGCAGCACTTTTATGGTGGACCCCGAAGGTATTTTACAACTGCATGAAATTAAAGAGCTTATCGGAAAAGAAAATATCAGTAAATCCATTGGATATGCAGAACATTTCAGCTCTATCACCGGTAGTGAATCAACGTCTTTTCAATATAAGAACAATGAGGGAAATATCATATTTGTAAATACCCGCTATGTGCCTGAATTGGGATGGTATCTTGTTATGGAGGCAAGCCAGAATGAACTTTTCAGAGAAATGAACAGGGCAATTATAAGTTCTGTCGTCGCAGCAATTGTTTTTATTCTATTAGGTGGCCTGGTTTTCTATTTCATCATAAAGAGGGCACTGAATCCCCTGAAGGATCTTCAGGTTTTGACATCCAATGTGGCATCGGGAAAATTAGGTGATGAGATCTCTATCCGCAGTAAAGATGAAATCGGTATTCTGACTAATGAAATAAATCTGATGAGCAAGAAATTGTCGGATATTGTCAATAACGTCCTTGCTTCGACAATCCATGTCAGCAGTGGAAGCAAACAGTTAAATTCATCAGCAGAACAGATTGCAACAGGTGCAAGTCAGCAGGCTGCTGCGGTTGAAGAGCTTTCTGCATCGATAGAAGAAATGAAATCGAATATTGATCAAAATGCAGAAACTTCAACAAAAACGGAAAAAATTGCCCTGAAAGCCAAAATCGGAGCTGAAGAGAGCAGTAAAGTAATTGATGAAACTATAAAAGCTACAAATATAATTACAGAAAAAATCTCAATTATTGATGAAATTGCCCGTCAGACAAACCTGCTGGCACTCAATGCTGCTATTGAAGCAGCAAGAGCGGGAGATGCGGGAAAAGGATTTGCCGTAGTTGCTTCAGAGGTGAGAAAGTTAGCCGAAAGAAGCCAGGGCGCTGCTGCTGATATTATGACACTCTCTCAAAATACCAGTGACATATCTCAAAAAGCTGTGCAGATGCTTTCAGTTTTATTACCGGATATAGAGGAAACCGCTGAGTTAATACAGGAAATCAGTGCAGCCACGAATGAACAGGCTATAGGAGCTGATCAAATTAATACAGCTATATCCAAATTGGATGAAGTCGTATCCCTCAATGCTGCCTCTTCTGAAGAACTGGCATCAACGGCTTTTAGTTTTGATGAACAGGTAGAGATGTTAAACAGTAATATGGAGTTCTTTGAGCTTAAGAAGAATAAAAAACCAGATATTCCAGATGATAGATCAAAGCAGCAATAACGGTTGTAGATAATCAGGATTTTAAAGAATTTTAAAATGTTTAATAAAAAACAAAATATCTTTACTTCTCAGAGCTTTTATTACAAAATATAGTTCTGAGAGGTCCATATGATTCGCACTGCAGATATTGGTGATTCATCGGAAATTGCACATGTCATAACCGAAACCTGGAAAACCGCTTATGTCGGTATCATACATGAAGAATATCCTCATAAGATGGAAGTTAATTTCTTTAAGAAGATCATAGAAAAAAATATCACTTTTGAGCGGGAAATCATTTACGTTTATGAAATTGATAAACAGATTGTAGGATTCATTTCCGGTAGAAAGATTGATATATCTTCTTTTGAGGTTATCGGTTTTTATGTATTGCCAGCACACCAGGGGAAAGGTTTGGGCCAGACCTTGTTTAACAAAATCAGAGAACATTCAAAATCAATAAACTGCAGTCTCATAAGATTGAAAACCCTCCATGGGGCAAGAAATAATTCATTTTATGAAAAAAACGGACTTCAAAATAAAAAAAATATTGCACTTGAGCTCGATGGGAACGTCTATGATGGAATTGAATACTATTTAGATAATTGATGATATTCTTTTATGCTATACTCAACCGAGGAGTTTTTATTGAAAGAATATGAATATATTACATCAGACAGCGAACTTGTTAAATTTAAAAAATATCTCCAAATAGAAAATATTGAGATTCTCTCAATGGATTTTGAAGGTGAATACTTTCTTCATCAATATGGCGAAGAACTCTGTCTCATTCAGATTTTCGATGGAAGAAAATATTTTTTAATTGATCCGAAAAATATCAGCCCCAATGAGCTGAAAAACCTGCTGGAAAATAGAAATATTACAAAAATTTTTTATGATGCCAGTTCAGATAAATCTCTGGTTTTCAAAAAATATAATATTAATATGAATTCTATACTGGATCTGATGGACTTTGTTCAAATCCTCGGTTTCCAGAAAAGGGGCCTGGGATCTGTTTTAAAAGAAATATTGAATATAGAAGTCTCTAATAAAAATAAGTATCAGAAGTACAACTGGACTAAAAGACCGATACAGAAAGATGCCCTTGAATATGCCTTGGGAGATGTAGAGCATCTTTTCAATTTAAAAGACGCTTTGATGAAGCTGATTATTGATCGGGAGCTATATGAATCACTGATCCTCAGGATTGTGCAGAAGGATCCTGTCGTAAAAATCCATGCTCTACCGGGACTGAAGCGCAAGAGACGATACAAAGATTTGAAAAAAGGTTCAAAAGCCGAATTCGATAAGATTTATGACGTTCGTGAGGAATATGCAAAAAAACTGAACTGGCCCCCCAATAATGTGATTACCAATGATAATATTTTTCAATTGGCAGAGAATAAAGTGAGAATAGATCAGGGGATTGTTCATTTTAAAGTTCCCGGAAAATACAGATCTGAAATTATCAGGAAGATAGATAATAAAAAGGAAAGCTGAAGATGATACAAAGTCAGACTTTGAAAATAGCCGGTGCAGAAAAACTGGAGTTTGATGAAAGCGCGATTGTTGTGTGGGGACTTCCCACATCGGCAGGTGGAGGTACGGGTCGACTCGGTGCTGAAAACGGTCCCGATGAAATTCGCAAAGCCTCTCAAGGCTGGAACACATTGAGGACCTCTGATGGTTATCAATATAAAAACTCCCATAGGATAATTGATCTGGGGAATCTCTCCCTCAATGGTCTATCCGGGCTGGACCTGGTGTCCCGCATAGAGAGAAATTGTCCCGATGTCGGCTGGAGTCAATTCCTTATGACACTCGGAGGTGATCACTCTGTTTCATATCCTGTTATCAAATCTATTTTTGAGAAGACCGGGGAAACCCCGGGATTGATATATTTCGATGCCCACCCCGATACTGTTGATCAAGTTGACGGAAATATCTATTCCCATGCAGCAGTGCTTCGCCGTTTGATTGATGAAAACCTGGTGGATCGGGAGCGCACGCTTTTAATTGGAATCCGGGTTCCCGAAGCAGAAGAAATTGAGTATATAGCCAATAAGAATCTGAAAGTTATCACCCCTTTTGATATAATGGAGAAAGGGATCGCTTATGTCTGGAATGAAATTCAGAAACTGATAAACGGTTCTCCCCTGTATATGTCTCTCGATCTCGACGTATTGAATGCCGGAGAAGTTCCGGGAGTTGAGAATCCCGAACCGGGCGGACTGAGCAGCAGAGAACTCTTATACCTCATTGAAAAATTAGCGCCTTATCTATCCTCCTGCGATATTGTAGAGCTCTCTGGAGATACTGATCCCGCCGGGATCACCGCAAAGACTGCAGCCCGCCTGGCTATAGATATTATGGGATATAAATTGAAATCAATGCAGTAAAGTTGCTATTTCTCCAGAGCACATATTATAATTGAAAATAATATGAAGTTTCATTCCAATAAGATATTAGATTATCTCCTATATATTAAACCCTCAGAGAAAAGCATTCCCTTTATCAGTAGAATCAGATTGGCAGTACTCTATTGTGTGATTATAGTCAGCATAATCGCAGGAACTTTTAATTTTTTTATTTCACTTTATACTGATGGATTAATCACTATCTTATTTATTTTACTCTTTATACTAATTGAACTTTTCAGTCTCATATATTTCCTTGTCAAAAGAGATCTTCCCAAAGCTCAGATTTTTGTATCCATAGGGTTGATTATCATGCTTACACAGACAATTGTTGATGCCGGTGGATATTATGGCTTGGGAGCTCTCTATTTTATGGCCTGTTTTTCTGTACTTTATCTATTGGTTGATTTCAAAACGGGTATGATTATTCCTTTGTATTTTTTTATAGGGATGACCATACGATTGTTAATCGGGAATTTCAGCAGTGGATCAATTTACAATAATGAGATAGTTGTAAGACGTGTAATTATGGTCTTTGCTGTTGGAAGTTCCCTGGGAATGATTTCCAGCATAAGCCTGGAACTTTTTATCAGACAACTATCATCGATGGCTTTCCTGAATCCCATAACGAATCTTCCCAATCGTTACAAATTGGATAATTTTCTGAAAGATCTGGCTGTAAAATCAATTAAGGGAGATGCAAGCTTTTCACTCATAGGAATAAAAATCCTGAATTTTAACAGGTTGAGAGGAAATCTGGGTAATGAACAAGGAGATATCATAATTTCCGAAATAGCTGATCGGTTGTCATCTGCTATAAAAGAGGATGAAATCGTAGCTCATTGGAGCCATGCTATTTTTATGGTTGTTATCAATACCAGTTCATATACAGAATTGCAGAAAATCCTTGATCTGATCCATGACAAAATAAAAAGACCTTTTACTATTGAGAACGGGCAATCATACATACAGACTGTTTCCGCGGTAACCCGTTATCCTGAAGATACAGGCAAACCGGATAAACTTATTGAAAATGTTCTGACATTGCTCGACCGTCAACAGATGAGACCTGGCGATGTCTTTTTCTATAACAAAAAGTACCTGGAGAAGGAACAGTCCCGGTTTAAAATGATAGAAGCACTCAATCACGCGGATATGAATCGTGATTTTCATCTTGTTTTTCAGCCTAAGATCCGGTTGTCCGATAAAAAATGCATTGGAGCAGAGATTCTCCTTCGGTGGAATTGCCGTAATATTGGAATAATCCCTCCCAATGTCTTTATTCCATTAGCTGAAGATATTGGTATAATCAGAAAAATTACAGAGTGGGTTGTCAGAAAAGCATTTGAAGATATTTACCATATAAACACTTTAAAAAACCTATCAGAGATTAATCTCATGCATGCTATCAATCTTTCTATTGTCGATTTGAAAAACTCAAAATGCGTAGAGATCCTGAAATTACATTTAGAGGAATTCGAATGTTCACCAGAGTTGATAGAGCTGGAAATTACCGAATCCCAGGTTCTCGATGATGATCCTCAAATTCAGACGAATCTTCAGAAAATCAGGGAATTGGGATTTTCCATTGCTATTGATGATTTCGGAACCGGATATTCCAGTTTGAGCTATCTGCACAAACTGCACGTACACAACCTTAAGATTGATAAAAGTTTTATAGATTTAATTGACAGTGGTGGTAAAAATACAGAAACATCTATAATTGATGCGATTATATCTATGGGTACATCTTTAAATCTTGAGCTTACCGCTGAAGGTGTTGAAACAAAGGAACAACTCGAATACCTCGAGGAAATGGGGTGTCATACTGTTCAGGGATGGTATTTTTCAAGAGAGCTGACTATTGATAAATACATAGAATTTGTTGTGAAAAACAATGATCCTGATAATTCTGGATTTGATGAAAATGACGTAGTATAATAATGGGGAACCCGCTAACTGCCGGACGCACGGGCCGGCGATCATCCTTATTACTGTCGGGCATATGGACCGACTGCTCAATATAAATAACGGAGGATGTACATGGAAATCAAGTACACAGAGGGATTAGTCTTTTTTACGGATATTTCGAGATTTACGCGTCTTGTCAAAGACATGGAACTTGGGGATCTTGCAGAGTTTGTGCTCAAATTCGCTGAAATCACAAGGCGCCACATAGAGGGTGCTGATGGTATCGTCGTCAAATATATAGGTGATTCGGCTTTGGGATATTTTGATAAGAATAATGTAGATGCAGGGATCAGTGCCCTTCTTGCTATGCAGAGAGAAATGGAAGAGGACTTTTTTGTGAAAGGCAAAAAAACAGGGCTGAGAATAGGAGCTCATTATGGCTCTTTTGCATCTTTGGTCCTCCCTCCCATCGAGAAGCCCGATATTATTGGTGAAACAGTCAATGTAGCAGCGATGATCGGCAGTGGGGGGCAGTCTAAACATAGATCTAAACTTATAATTTCACCCGAGGCATTCAGGAAGCTGAGCCCGGAAAGCCGGAAGAGGTTTCATAAATATACTGAACCTATAGTTTATCTCGCTTAGAGAAAGAAATAATAATTCAGTGGTGCGCTTATCGGGTTCGTGCACCACGTCACAATATCGAATTGATCAAATTTGAAATAAACAAATTTCTTCCCTATTCTTTAAGTTGTATAAGGGAGGACTTTTATGAAAATCTGTACTTTCCCCAACTGCGCCTATCTCTCAGAAACATCCCGTATGATTGCTATTTATAAAGAATTGCAGTTGAGAAACATCGATGTAATTATGGCTACTCACGGCGGACCTTATGAATGGCTTTTTGAAGAAGAGGGGATTCCCTACAAACTGGTTGATCCTTTTTTTACATCTGAAAGAGCCCGGGATTTTGTGGCAACCAATACCGGTGAAAAAGGCTTGAGTGAGTTCTATACGCCTGATGAGCTTTCAGAACATGTAAAAATTGAAATTGATTTTTTTAAAAAAGAAGAAATCACTAAAATACTAACAGGTTTTACCTTATCCTGTGCCATTTCTGCGAGAGCCATGAATATCCCTTACTTTGTTACCCATCTGGGTTCCTTTGTTCCCCCTGTATTTGAGAGGAAAATGCTGATTCCAACTCTTATCACGGACTCGAAAATATTCAATATCATTCCCCGTTCGTGGCTGGTTAATATGATAAACGGATTGATGTACAAATCCTCTATGGCTACAAAATCATTTAACAAGGTAGCCGATGAATATAATGTCAGACCTTTTCACAGCATGCAGGAGATAATGATGGGAGATACGGTCATAGTGACCGATGTCCCGGAGATTCTGACAATAAGCAGAGAGGATCTGGAGAATTGGACACCTTCATCAAAAAACAGGAAGTACTACTCATACGACTACAAACTGAGATATGGTGGAGCGATTTTTGCCAGATTATTTGGAGATATTCCCGAAAATGTCAAAGAATTTCTCAAAAGTGATCTTCCGAAGATATATGTCGCTCTGACTTCCGGCCGGTCGGAGGTTCTCCAGAGGGTTTATGAAGCGGTTAAAGAGTTGCCTGCTAAAGTCATTATCTGCAGCACTCTGCATCAATTCAGGGAAAAGTCCGATGAGAATATTCTAGTCGTCGATCATCTTCCATCGCACAAAGTCATGCCTCTTGTCGATGTCGCAATTATACACGGAGGACAGGGAAGTGTTCAGACTTCTATAAACAGCGGTACTCCGATCATTGGGATTCCCCTTCATGTGGAACAGGGGTTGAATATAGCCATGGTCGAACGGCATGGAGCGGGAATCATGCAGATAAAACACCGTATTGATCCACAGCATATCAAAGATAAAATCATCAAAATCCTCAGTGATAAAAGTTATAAAGAGAATATGGTGAAACTGTCTAGTTTTCAGCAGAAAGTCGATGGTGTTAAAAGAGCAGCAGATATACTGTGTGAAGAATAGTTACTGACTAATCAATAGTGTTTCTATATTATAAGTAAGAACCGGGAGGTTTCAAATGAATAATATAGTTGGTTTTGCAATCGGATCCTATACAGAAAAGCTGCCTCATGTTCCCGGTGCCTGTGGAAAGGGGATTGTTGTGGCCTTGTTTAATGAAGAAACGGGAGGCATTGAAAAACAATACACTATTGAGGGGATGAACAATCCTTCATATTTGACCTGGGACAATACTAATCAGTTTTTATATGCCATGACTGAGAGTTCTGAAGGTGAAGGGGAAATCCAGAGTTTTTCTTTAGATTCTGACAATGTATTCACACTGAAAGATAATCAGACAGGTCCCGGGAGAGCCGGTTGTCATCTGAACACATCTGATAGTGGTGATCGAATATTTGCAGCTTCTTATGTTGATGGATGTCTAAAAGGGTATCCCGTCAGTAACGGAGAGATTGGAAAACCTTTGTTTAATTATTCCTATAGCGGTAGCGGCCCCAACATTGATAGGCAAACATCTCCTCATGCTCATCAAGTCGTTTTCAGTCCCGACAATAAATATCTCTATGTCTGTGATCTGGGCAGTGATAAAATCTGGAAACATGGTTTGGACAGAAAAGAATCGCTTTGTGTACCGGCGTTAGAGTTGCCCCGAGGATATGGCCCCCGTCATCTGGCATTTGATCCTCTGGGGAAATATGCCTATATCCTTTGTGAATTGATACCGAAACTGATTGTAGCTTCTGTAGATGGCAGTGACGGATCTTTGACAATGACAGAGGAACTGTTAACAGTTAATGAATCCTCTGCAGAGATCGCGGCTCCTGCAGCTGTAAAGGTGCACCCGTCAGGAAACACGGTTGCCCTGTCAAACCGTTTTGATGATACTATCGCGGTTTTCAAAATAAATAGAAATACTGCTGGAAAAAATGTCTCACTGGAGTTTTTATCGAGATTTTCATCTATGGGAAAAACTCCAAGAGATATAACCTTCAGTCCTTCGGGACGATGGCTTCTCATTGCCAATCAGGACTCTGATGATGTTCAGGTTAAGTCTTTTAATTCACAATCGGGATATCCCGAAGAAAAGTGGGCGCCGAAGATGATTACGGGAACTCCTGTCTGCCTGACTTTTACTACATTATAAATAAAAATAGATTGGGAAATTCAAGTCTTTGATATATATATTGTAGATTATTATCAAATATTCTTTTAATATTCACTGGTAAGTTTAAAAATATATGTTAAAAATAAAAGGTTTATAAATATGAAAAAGTCGCTTTTGATTCCCGTTTTATTTTTATTCTCAGCAGCATTGCTTCCGGCAACCGATTGGGCTTCGATTATAAAGCAGGTGGGACCGGGAGTCGCAAAAGTAAATCTGACCGATGCAAATGGTGCCGTAATCAGTCAGGGCACAGGCTTTGCAACAACCAAATCAGATGGCAGCGAAGTCCTGGTTACAAATGCTCATGTTGCCAGAGATGCGAAATATGATGAAACAGTTTCAATTTCTGTACTTTTCCTCTTCGACGATTCCTCTGAGAAGGTCTATACCGGTAAGATTGACCAGATTGATTTTTATCTTGATCTTTGCACAATTATATTAAACGAACCGGCTCCCTATATTCTAAATCTCAATGAAGATTCTGAATCTTCACTTATGTCGGAAATAGCTGTAGTCGGTTATCCTCTCGGCAGAAATTTCAAAGCGACGCCGGGTTTTATTCAGGCTTTTCAGACAATTGAAAAAATGGGCACGATGCTGGATCTCAGCTCGGTTCTTGCGCCGGGTAATTCGGGAGGGCCCGTAGTGGATTCTCTGGGAAATGTTATCGGTGTTGCTACTGCGGTGATCCCCGGTTACAATTTCAACCTCGCATTGCCTATCGCCAATCTGAATACATTCCTCAAAGGTGAGTCCAATCAGATTGCTCTGACTATTAAGACAGATCCTGCAGAAGCCAGAATTTTTGTCGATGGCGATTATAAAGGGGAAACACCTTTTACATTGGATCTGTACAACAAGGAGTACCAGTTGCGTCTTGAAAAAGATGGATACACTGTTGTTGAAAATCCAATCGGACCATGGCCTGGAAACCGGCCTCAGGATTACAATCATTCTCTTCAGAAAAAAGTAATTCAGAATCCCCTGATTTCAATAGTTACTGTTCCCGAAGGAGCAGAAGTATTTATCAATAATCGGTTTATTGGTGAATCTCCTGTGTCATTGAATATGACAGAAGGGCGGATAATGCGTATCAGAGTCAAGAAAAGGCGATACGATGAAAGTTCTGAAATTTATACAGTGACAGCAGAAAACGAGCAGACAATAAATATCACATTACAAAAATAGAAATATTCATTTGAAAAAAATGATTAAAGAATAAAAAATGGAGCTAAAATGAAAAAAACGCTAATGAGAACTCTGGTGTTGGTATCACTGGTATTATTTGCCACAGGGTGTACGACAGTATCATACTCTGCAGGTAGAAGTTATGTCGGTTTTGCAACTGATGGTGTTAAAAGTGTACAGCAGACTAAGAAAACTTCCTTTTCCGATGATGCATTATACAGCACTTATGATGATGAGTTTGTCTATGATGAAGATGGGAATGTGATCAAGCATATTCAGACTCAATATTTCGACAATGGTGCTAAATACGATGAATACGTAGTTGTTTACCAGAAAATCGGTGGTAACATACTTCCTGAATCTGTAGCAATAAACGGTGTTGTGTATATGGAAGTTGAGTACGATATCCTTTCTGCAGATCATGAAGGGAAAATTAAAGAAGCTTCCTCCACTCCTGAAATCGCTCAGAATTTCAGAAACTACATCTTATTTGTAAACCAGAATATAAACTGGAATATTGACATCGAAAATTTTGATGTGCCTTTCCGTTCAGATGGAAAATTTGTTTCTACGGAAGAGTCTCTTTCTTTCTACACAGGTCTTTCAATGGATAAGGTTCTTACTCTCGGTTATGATAACATTGTTATCAAACGATTTTATCACTCTCCGTCAAAGTACAGAGCGGGATACAATCTCAGTGTAGATTCCCTATCATCAGAAATGGAAGAGATCATCGATGACGAGAGCAGAAATACAACATTCACTTTTGAGTGGGATGTCGTTGCCGGAGAAATCGTGCAGAAAGGGATGACTCTGAAAGAAAACATGCGTGGAGATTACCTGGAGTTCTTTATTGAAAGAGATTACGATAATTCGGGAAGACGTATTTCTGAAATATGGAACGTAATTGATTCAGAAAGTAAATCAGGTGAACCTGTAATGCTTTTCGAGCAGAAATTAAATTACTGATAATTGAATATATTACCCGTCATCAAGTTTCTGATGGCGGGTTTTTTACATTTTCTATTCCGGAGGGTGGTTTCTAACCTCTGTTTTTGTTTTCATGCCAATTTCTATTGCATTGGCACCATAGAGCTTTTCAAATGCAATTTCTCCGACAATGGGGAAATAACTGATTATTCCTTTTTTGGCTTTTAAAGAAATTACCAGTGACATGACAATATAGATGATATTTAACAGAACTGTGATTGCCAGAAAAGTCAGCAGATAAACTATTGACTGCCTTTCGATAAACTCCGTCTTAATATAATTTACCAGCATATATATTCCATAAACGGCAAATGCCGTATTCACAATCGTTATGGGGATCTGGGCCAGAAATGATTGGTAGGCATGGAAAGAGACATATCTCGATCGTTTCTTGTAATAAGAATAATAAATTGCCGAAGAGATAATCTCTACAAATGGCAATGGGAAATAAGCTCCTGCGAACATCATAATATAGGCGCCGAAACCATTCTCTCTATCCTTGTAACTGATTTCGTCGGGTTGGGGGAATTTTATTACATCACTCATGAATTAAAACTATACCTGTTTTTGTTCTTTTTCAATGTTTTAGTTTTTTTATAATATTCCATATCCGACTATTGACAATAGCTATTTAGAGGAATATAACGGTAAATAAGAGTAAATGCGTTAATTTGGAGGAATATGTGGATGATGTTATGACGCTAAGTGAAGTGTCAAAGTATTTGAAATTGTCTGAAAAAACTCTTTTGAAGATGATTAGAAATAAAGAGATTCCCGGTGCTAAAATTGCCAATCAATGGCGATTTTCCAGAGCTATGATCGATGACTGGCTGCGGAGCCAGATGGAAGTTCTCCCCAAAAACGATTTATCGAGATTAATTGAAAAGGAATATGATTACATTCCCCTGTCGAGATTGTTTGATGAGAAAGCTATGATCATGGATCTCGAATCTGATAATAAAATTGGTGTACTTACGGAACTTGCCCGGATATCGCTGGACAATCATTTTATCTCCGACAAAGAGTATCTCATCTACAAGCTGATTGAACGGGAGGATCTTACATCGACTGCAATTGGAAATGGAATAGCTTTGCCCCATTTGCGCAAACCTTCGAGCCAGGTGATCAATGAACCGAAAATAGTCATTGGGATTTCCCGGAAGGGGATCGACTACAACTCTTTTGACGGTCATCCAACTCACCTGTTTTTTCTGATTTTATCAGATAGTGAAGTTGTTCATCTGAGGATCCTCTCAAAATTATCAAGAGTGTTAAGAGACCGGGAAGCTCTGGAAAAGATTAAGAGTTTTACCAAAAAAGAAGAATTTTTAAGATTTTTTATAGAAGTTGAAAAAGAAAATTTCAGTGGAGGGAATTTATGATTGATTCATTCAGATCCGATTGCATCCAGATTGGAACAGATGCAAAAAATAAAAATGATATTATACGAGAGATTAGCAAGCTGGCGGAAAAATCGGAAATATTGAAAAACATCTCCCCGTCAAGAATTGAAGAAGCACTCCTTGCCCGGGAGGAATTGATCTCAACAGGGTTAACAAATGGAATAGCCATTCCCCATTGTTCATTTGATGATATTGATGAGTTTGTTGTGGGTCTGCTTATCGTAAAGAAAGGGATCGATTTTGAATCCATAGACGGCAGCAGAACCAATCTCATATTTTTTATCATCGGTCCTCAGAACGCCAGAAATAAACATATCAGAATTCTGTCATCCATATCCAAATTGTCAAAAGATAAGGATATGCTGAAAGTCCTCGGCGATTCCGATTCAGAATCAGAAGTCGGCAGTTTATTGAAGAGGTCTGAGGAAAAAGATATTGTCCTTCAGAAAGTAGAGAAATCACAGTTTGTGCTCCATGTGCAGAATGAAGAGCTCTTTTTTGATGTTCTGGAGATTCTCTCCTCTGAAGTTGACGGTTCCGTATCTGTTATTGATGCTTCAACAGCCGGTAGTTATCTTCATCGTCTGCCCTTGTTCTCCACTTTCTGGAATGAGAAAACAAACCATTTCAGCAAAATGATCGTTGCTGTTATCGACAGGAAATTACTCAATGACACGATCCGCCGTATCAATATGGTCCTGCCTGAAGATGGCAAGGGGATCATGATCACTGTTAATGATATTGTGTATTTTGACGGGTCTATTGACTTTTAACAGGAGAGGAATATATGAATTTTCTAATAAATATGCAGGAAAGTATTGCATCAGCACATCTGCAGCCTCTTCTTATTATCGGGATGATGATCGCTTTCGGCTTTTATATGGGAAAGTCTATGAAATTTATCAAACTTCCATCAATAATCGGATTTATGATAATAGGAGTTTTACTCGGACCTTCATTATTCAATATTCTCGATGAAGATTTTCAGCATAAATTGAGCTTTATCACAGATATCGCATTGAGTTTTGTGGCTGTCAGTATCGGGATCGAACTGAGCTTCTCAACTCTGAAAAAACAGGGAGCGGGAATTATCCTTGTAATATTCACCGAATCATTTCTGGCTTTTATCCTGGTGACCAGTTTATTGTATCTTCTGACAAAAGATCTGCCTTTATCCCTTATTTTCGGAGCTATTGCCCCGGCCAGTGCACCGGCAGGTACTGTTGCCATTATACAGGAATTCAAAGCGAAGGGACCTCTGACAAAAGCCCTATATTCTGTAGTCGGGTTTGATGATGGCCTGGGAATCATTATTTTCGGATTTGCCGCCGCCATAGCGAAATCACTGCTGGGACAGGAAATGGGTATTGAATCGGGAAGTTTGTTTTCATTGCTGGCTACCCCTATGAAAGAAGTTTTATTCAGCATACTCGTTGGAGCCGGAGTTGCCCTTATCTTTGTTTTGCTAGCCAGAAAACTTAAGAATGGCCGTGATATTTTTATTTTAATTTTCGCAACAATTCTCGCTTCAGCCGGAATCTGCCATATGCTGCATCTATCAATCATCCTGACAAATATGATTGTCGGTATTGTCATTGTAAATACTCAGCCAAAGAGCCTTGTTGAAAAGATCCATAATGAATTATCTGAGTTCATGCCTCTACTCTTTGTCATGTTCTTTATTCTCGCCGGGGCCAATCTGCATGTCGCTGCATTGCCTTCGCTTGGTGTTATTGGAATTGTATACATATTGGGAAGAACAGCAGGACTGATGACAGGAGCGACTCTAGGAGCCTCTCTTGGTAAATTATCACCAAATATCAGAAAATATCTGGGAATGGGTATCCTTTCTCAAGCGGGAGTTGCCATCGGATTATCATTGATCGTAAAAAGTGAATTTGCGGAATTCGGAACTCATGGTGCACTTATCGGGAATACGGTTATTACAACTGTAACGGCGACATGTATATTCTTTGAAATCATAGGGCCTATCCTGACCAAAATCGGGTTGGAAAAATCTGGCGAAATAAAGGTTACTCAATAGGGGAAGATAGAAACGCAGAAACCGAACTGAGTATGTTCTGAAGATATTCTGATCGTACTTTATAGTATTTCGCACTGTATTGCCTGCGTTCACTTAATACTCCCGCCATACTCAACTGCTGCAAGTGGCGGGAGACTGCAGACTGGCTGAAATTCAGATCGCTCATAATGTCTTTGGAACATGTCTCTTTCTGTTCTGCTATGTATTTCAGTATTTTCAGCCGGTTCGAATCTGCGAGCACCCCCAATTTTAACGAAAGTTCATCAATATTTCCAAGTTGCTCGTTTAACTTTCTATACTTATATGCAGAAGGATCAAAAAAAATGCAGAGCCTGTCATCAGATAGGATTTTTGTATAATTCCCTTTCAGGTGGAGTGACGGTACAAAGCTGATTTTTGAACCGCAGTTCAAAAGATAATCCAGTTTTTTCTTCGGTAAATCGTGGCCGGTCATATAAGTTATGATTCTCTCTCTTGGCAGTTGATTCAATATCTGAAAATTAAAAGAATCACAGAACGATTGAAGCTCAGTTTTTGTATCTTCCCAGTTTTGTTCAAAATACTTATCCCAGAGGTCGATAATCAACGATGTTATTCTTTTCTGCATCTTTTCCGGTTCTATTATCAGTTTATATGCTTCTTTTTCAGTTTCAATATTGAAATCAGTATCATTAAATCCTTCAGATAAAAAAGACAGATAGTTTTCAGAGGATTTCAAAACTTCGTCTCTGATTTCACTATAGGCATAATCACTGTACTTTCCGTTATTCTTATTGTGCTTCTCCACGTAGGCTTTCAAAATCTTTGATTGCAGATGAAGAGGATCACAGGTTTCAAGGAATTCAATATAAGAATCAAAATCGGGAAAACTGTTTTCGGGGATTACACCATGGTAGAGACCGAAAAATATGAGATCGATCTCTTTTTTTTCTTCTAGGGACAGTGAATTCAATATGTGTTCAATCCATGAATCCGCGCCGTTGGCAAATGAATCGGAAAAGGATAACATCAACATGCTGTTCAGGTTATTCAGAGCGGGACATATTGAGATTCCAAATCTTGATGTGTTTGTTATAAAATCATCTGCCGGCAAATATCAACTCCCTATTTTTTCCAGTATCCCTTTTATATATTCATTTTCAGGATCCAATTCAAGTGCTTTACTGTAATTAATCCGGGCATTCTTTTTATCGTTCATGTTCATGTAACACTCTCCAAGGCTGTCATAGGAGTTGCTGGATTCGGGATAGGCTTCCACATAGAGTTTGAACATTTTCAGAGCATCTTTCTGCCTATCTCTGAATAAAAGATTATAACCGATCATAGTCATATCAGTCTCATTGCAC